>Ga0265797_10002346_pt1 | contig 31913 bp, 25 predicted proteins | sample P2T30metagenome_FD_192433 | JGI IMG/M metagenome (GOLD analysis project Ga0265797, IMG submission 192433) | Plant litter microbial communities from East Loma Ridge, Irvine, California - P2 T30 | ecosystem: Environmental > Terrestrial > Plant litter > Unclassified | place: USA: California... | reverse complement strand
GAATAGAAGGTGACGACACAGCATTGAGCTCGTCTGGGTCACGCTCATTATTTATAGGCCGCGGGGCTTGGAGGGCAGCGGATGAGAGTTATGAGTTAACAGCTCCTGTTACGAAAGAGTTGACTTTAATAGCTTCGAAATCATTGCGCACTTTATCGTTCGCCTCCGACCGGTTGTCCAAGCAGGATGATCCAATCTGCTGAGTTGAGATGATCTTCAATTCTCAAAGGCTTCTATAGAAGTGGATGTCCGTCAGATCCTACTATACAAAAAGGCCAAACCTCCCAGCTGTGCCACTGCTATTCGCAGGTAGCCTTCTATGTACAATGGTCAAACGCCGAAGAAAAATGCAATGTCGCAGCAGTGCTCGCAAGCAATGCGCCCCTCTTTCCTCTCTCTCTTACTCGCTACACTTTTCGTCTCATCGTACATGTACACGCTTTTGCTTCGCCGAACGCTGTTGCCGCCGTCATTATTTGGCTCGAGACCTTTACTTCTTCGGCTCCTCCTTCTCGCCCTCAGCCTTTCCGTCAGCCTTCTTCTCGCTCTCCTGCGCCTTGTGCTGTCCCGAGATGTTATGCCACATGTTCTTCAAGAATCCCTCGTCCTGGTGGTCAGTAGTCTTGCCCGCATCAGCATCAGGTTTCGACTCCTTGTTGTACTGGCCCAAGTTCATCACGCGCTTGGCGTTCTTGTCGCCCATCTCGTCGGCCAGCATCTCGATGATCGTGCGCTGGTTGACGCTCAGGTACTTGGGCATTTGCACCTTGAACTCGACGCGCAGGTCGCCCTTGCCGCCGCGGCGGTTGTTGAGCTTCTTCATGCCCATGCCGGAGAGGGTGATCTTGTCGCCTGTGCCGGTACCGGTGGCGACTTTGACGCGGACGTCGCCGTCGAGGGTTGGGATGGGGATTTCGCCGCCCAGGATTGCGGTTGTGAGGGGGATGGAAGCTGTGTAGAGGACGTCGGAGCCGTTGCGGGAGAATTTGTTGTCGGGCGCCACGCGGATGAAGACGTAGAGGTCGCCCTTTTGTGTGCTCGCACCGGGGTTTGTCGATTGGCCGGTGGGAGGGTAATCGCCCTCGCCCATCACGCGCAGACGCATGCCGTCCTCTACGCCGCCGGGGATGTCGACTGTGACTGTGCGGCGGTCTCTGGTTGCTCCGTTGCCGTTGCAAGTACCACACTCGCTGCCCTTGGGAGTAGCAGTACCCGCACCACCACAAGCTCCGCAAGTGCTCGCCATTTGGAAGCCTTGCACATTGTGTACACGCGCGCCCGTGCCGTCGCAAACCTTACACTTGCTCTTGCTCTGACCCTTCTTCAGACCGCTGCCGGTACAAGTCTTGCACTGCACCAGCGGTGTGATAGTGATGTCCTTTTGCACACCCTTGGCTGCATCCATGAACGAGATGTTCGTCTGCACCTCAATGTTCTCTCCAACCATAACCTCCTCCTGGAACGGGTTTCCGCCCGGCCTTCCCCTCCTCGCACCTCCACCTCCACCAAACGCATTGAACAGATCCTCAAAGTTGAAATCCGCACCGAAACCACCACCCCTCGCGCCTCCGAATCCACCGCCGAACGGACTTCCACCACCGAATGGATTTCCTCCCCCGAATCCAGCACCAGGTCCTCCTCCACCGCCCTGGTCAAACGCCGCGGATCCAAACTGGTCGTATTGCGCTTTTTTGTTGGCGTCCGTCAAGAGTTCGTAGGCGGCCTGCGCTTCGCCGAACTTCTCCTTCGCACTGGGGTCGGGGTTGGTGTCCGGGTGGTACTTCTTCGCGAGGCCGTAGTACGCTTTCTTGATCTCGCCGGCGGTCGCGGATTTGCCTACGCCGAGAGCCTGGTAAGGGTCTTTCATGGCGAGGGATGGTGCGGAAGCGTGGAAAGTGCGGCGCTGGGTCTGCGAGCGTTCGGGGTTGGACCGCGAGCGGCATAGTGGTGAGGCATGCTGGGATTGTGAAGGGCGGACGCGCGATTGAGTTGTGAAATGGCGGTGTTCCGGGTTACGGTCGTGGTATCGCTGTGGGTTGTTGGCTGAACGACTGGCGGCGAGGAATCGAAGAGGTTGCGCCGCTGCTGCTCGGGGCAGCAGGGCGGGCGAGACTAAGCTCATTGTTGTGCGGTGGTGGCGTGTATGATATATGATACAGATGAATGAAAATAAAGAGTGTGGTTGACTCGTTGATGATGTGTGTTTAGTTGTTGTAGTCGACTTCCCCAGTGGCCGGTGTCGTCGTCTGGTCTTCAATGTTCGGGGAAACATTTTGGGGCTGCCGCGGGAGAGACTTGCTCTCATTGCTGCACTGCTCTGCTGCCGGAGCCGACGACCGGCGACGACATCGCTCCACTTTTCGAACCTTCCAGAGCGAATGAGCGGTTTCTGATTGAAAAAGGCGTGCTTCTGTACTTTTCGTCTCGCGTACCAGTATATTAACAATTTATATTATGGGAATGCCCGATGAATGTTTCAGTACGCTTTTTAAAACACGGGAACACCAACCCTGTCACCATTGTCAGAAGAATCAGCTTTTCCTACCACGAATGAGCGAAAAGGGTTGTGCCTGGGAGAACTCGGACAGAGCAATTCCCCTGCGTACGCGGATGAACGGCCAATGATACACAAGTCCTCGGCGAGGAAGCCTCAAGCAGCTCTTCAATTGCGAAACTCTTCAAAAGCGCATGAGAGGAGAGAAAAGCATAATATCCAAAGGGTATCTACAAAGGAGACAAAAAAAGAAGAAAAATATATCTAAACCCATATGTGCTGTCCAAGCAAAAAACGCCGGCCAGGTTCCAAGGGCGTCGTAAAGTCCTCCTAGCCTAACGCCCAGATCCAAAGATAAAGGTTATTATCTCCCCCTAATGTCGTCGGTATGTGCAATTGCTATACTGTGTGTTGGTATGCAGCAAAGGCTGAATAATCGTCTATGTCGTGTGCAGGTAAATGTGCAGAAAGTTGTTGGGTGTGAGGCGTGATGCGTGGTGTAGTGTGGTGTAGTGTTAAGAAGCTGTAAGTCAAGGAGTGTTGTGTCGTGGTGTTTCGTGCAGGAATAGATGGTAGAAGGGGTTCGTCATGACTTCTTGGTGATGCCGGGTGCTGAGCGCATGCGGAATGCCTTGTCTGCAAGATGTTAGCGTCGTGTTCCTGAGTAGTTGTGATCCAGCTAGAGGCATACCTTTATTCCGACTCTTGTACACCAGCTCGACCACCACGTCAATTTCATTCACAGCAGCGCCATTGAAATGCTTGCGCACATTCGTCGCCAGCTGATCCTTGCTCACACGCCTCTTGTCTTTCCGCCTAGCCATCGTAGGCGACTGCCTCCCAATCCCAGGGTTGACCAACAGCGCCTGGTTGAGCGGCGATGTGAAAGCAGCCGGTGTCGACAGGTGATGCGACACCCGGTATGTGTTGAGCAGCGACAAAGGGCTTGTGTTCCACGCCATCTGTACGCTTATCAGTTCTCCATTCCACGTATCATGCATGCGCGCAATGCGCCCTGGGGATGATCCGACTTACACCAGGTCCTTCTCTCCCAGTCTCAGCAGAAACCGCCGCCAACTCTTTCAACGCCAAACTCCCATTGTCTTTCGCCGCCGCCGCAGCAGCAGCGTTCTGCTTACTCTTCCTCGCATGCGCCGCCGCAGCGATCTGTCTCTCTCGTACGGTGGAAGCGTCGGAGCGTGAGTCCTCCGGTGGCACGACCTTCTTCGCTGGAGGCATTGTGGTGTGAATGAGATCGCTCTCTCTCTCGTTAAATGGTGTGTTGCGATGGTATGATTTTTCGGAATTGTTCAAGCAGGTATCGGCGTAGACAGCATTGCCGTTCTGTATCGAGGTCGGAGAGCGCAAGTGTCGATCCCATTCAAACAAGCCGCGGCAGATAGCGCAGCACTCGCTCACGCGCGCACACGAGCTGGCTGGCTGTTCTCGCGCGTGGTAGATTTCCACGATTGTGACGTCAATTTAGTTTCTGTCAGGGTCCGGGCGGAGGGCTGGGCCGAGGCGCGAAGTCCAATTGCAATTATGGCGCGATTGAGGGAGCTTAAGTGAATATTACGCGGGCAACTTGAGATTTCTTGATTGTCAATCAACATTGTTTTCTTGCGTTGCGTGAAGTCATGGTGAATGTACTGGTGGCATGGACTGCGAAAGCAGTGGCGGCAGCATATGGTCTTTTTGCACTCGGCCTAGCTATTCTGTACAGTCTCTCGAGATCAGATACTCGGAGAAGATCAACAGAGAAGGAACAGCAAGAGCTACAAAAAGGTACAACACATCGATCGTCAGAGTAAGTAGTCATATCAACTGATCTGGTCTTCCATAGCATGCACAAAGCTATGGTCTCTCTCTACCAACGATAACGAGCTATCCCACAACTTCCTCACTCTCGAAAATGGATTGCAAATGCATTACTTGGCCAACGAGAGGACGCCAGAAGATATTAACACTCTAGTCATATACTTACACGGCTTCCCGGACAGCTGCTGGCTGTGGGAACAACAACTTCGCTCAGGCCTCTCTTCCAAAGCTCGATTGGTCGCACTTGACTTGCCCGGCTGCGGCGGAAGCGATAGTCATTCGTTCTATGGGCCAGACGAGATCCTCAATGCTGTTGCTGAGGTCATCGTTCAACTTAAACGTCGATACTTGAAAGACACTTCTGGGTCGCCGCGGGGATCAGTGCTCGTTTCCCACGATTGGTATTTGCATTACTTGTTTCTCTTTTGCGGTCCTATCGAGGCTAACACGATGTGAACCACAGGGGTGGAGCCATTGCTTTCCGTCTTGCAGGAGCAACGTCTGGCCTAGTCGACGAATTTGTTGTTCTCAATACCAGCTATGTAGGATCATCGTCGGCCGTTGGTTGAGATCAATGCTAATACACAGCCAGCCGCTCGCCGCCAGCGACCAAGTAGCAAGCATTCTAAGCCAGAGCCGTGATGCGCTCTCCGTGGGCAACTTCAAAGAAGCATGGTCGCATGCGCAACCCATCTACTCCCAGCTATTAAAGTCGAGCTACGTATGCAGCATGTGGTCATCAAGCTGAGACCTGATAGAGACTGACCACTCAATGTGCAGATCTTCATGTTCAACCTCCGTCTGCCTCTCGCGAGATGGATGCCCTGGCTTTCTAAAGCCTTGATAAAGCTCTGTCACGAGTTTGCATTTCGAAAGTCAGTCATAGTTCTCGCTTGATCCATCGATGTCGTCGCACGAAACTAACACGCTCCAGCAACCCCAACGCAACCCAATCGACGTTCGCCAACTCCCTCGCCGCCTCATACGGCCCAAGCCCAGCCGACTGCAAGACTTCTCTATCCGAATCAGGAGCCCACTACGGCACCACTGTCCAACACCGAGCATCCTGCAACCCCCAAGGAGACTGGGACGAGCGCGTACGCATCTATTGCGAAGGCCTCGCGACCGGCGAGTGGCGTCCAGACTATCCCGGTTACCAGGCTCCAATCTGGATGACCAATCCCGAAAGCAAACGCAAAGGCCAGTTCAGCTACCCCGTGCATATCATGTTCGGCATGCAGGACGTCGCGCTCGATCCGCGCATCGTGTTGGATGGATGCGAGGGGTTTATGCTGGATGCCGAGAAGGGTATGCGGAAGGCTGATGTTGGAGGCGAGCAGGCTGTGGAAGTCCATAGTGTTGGGCGGAGCAGTGTGACGAGGATGTGGGATTCCGGGCATTGGGCTATGCTTGATAGGCAGGGTGCGAGGGCTTTGGAGAGGTTGCTTGGACGGCTTTTTGGGGTTTCTGCGTCGTCCTAGCCAGCTTTGTGAGACGATAATCGTCTTCAAAATGCAACATGCCGAAGTGGCTGGTGGAGTGTAGATATGGGCAGGCAGTCTGGCAAGGAGATATCTCGCGGTCATGAGCCACCCATAAATCGTTTCTGTCTATCTTTTCGAGCTGGCCTTGTCCACCCTCGCGTCGGCGACGGTCTGGCCTCGCGATCCGACGAAATTGCAGTCCCTTCGCGTGGCACTGATGAAGTCATCCGCGATGACTGTCTGTTGCGAGAGCGTTGCGGTTGCTGCGGCAGATTAGACTCCGTGGACGACTGTGGAGCGAGAGACTCGTCGTAGAACGATTGCGCGGCCAGCAATTCTGCGATGATTGACTCTGCGACGAGCGAGTCTTCGGTTAGTGAGTCGAAGAGGAGTGGATTAGCAGAATTGGAAGTATCTAGTTCGTTCGAGTTTGAGGCTTCGGCATGAGGGGTTGCATTGTTTTCTATTGAAGCACGTTGCTGTGGTTCGGTGGATGTCGTAAGATTTGATGGTGCCGTCTCGGTCATGTTTCGTGTCGAATCTGTCCGAGATCCACTGAGATTGTTCGCTCCTGATACTTGTGTGCCGTCTCCGGTAGGTGTCCTTGCTGCGTCAGCTTGGTCTCTGGCCGTACCGTCTGGTGCAAGTGGCGTTGAACCCTCGTCTCCCGTGTATGCATTTAGTGATGCTCCAGCCTTCACCAGCGCTTCAATGGCGACAATATCATCATCCTCGACAGCAGAGTGCAGCGCCGTAGATCCAGCTGAGTCAATGACCTGTACATCGCATCCAAGAGAGACAAGGAACGCCACGTGTTCGTACCCAGTTTGCGCCGATAGATAGAGAAGCATGTGCTCTCGGTCGTTCAAATCTTCGTATGCCTCTCGTACATGATTCAGACGATCGCACATCGTTTCCAGGAAAGTGATACCATGGTCTAAACCTCGACCGATGGCCATCAGTGCTGGTCCGGGTGCCGGCATGGCCATGCATAATGTCAGGACGCTGGCAGCATCAGGCGTGATGAAGCGAGTATTGGCACCCGCTTTGACGAAATCTTCGAGTGCGACCATGTTGATATTATCTTTCCTTAATATCTTATGAAGAGCAGTGAGACCCTCGTCATCGCAAGCGTCGATGTCGGCATGAGCCTCGAGAAGAGTTCGCAGAGGGCGATAGCTTTCACCAGGCGGCATATAATCAGTGCCGACCGACAATGGCGTGCGTCCTTCAAAGTCCCTACAACCAACGCTGGCGCCACGCTCACACAGTATGCGGACAGTGTGGTCGTTTCCGCTAGCAGCTGCGTAATGCAAAGCTGTCCATCTCGCGCGACTGCTTGTATCGACCGGCGCACCGCTATCGAGCAATAGCCTTACTATCTCCGTTGACCCCTGACCTGCAGCTATCATCAGTGCTGTGATGTCGCATCCGTCTGAGTCAGGCCGAAGAGATGCCCTTCTTGCGATCAATAATCTGACTGTAGCAAGATCACAGGTCATGGCGGAGCTACTGAGGTATGTGTGACGAGGCTGCGGCAGCGTCACATCAAATCTGTTTTTTCGTACGTTCCGTACTAGTGTGTTACTGTTGTTGGTCCCGTCCGTGGCCTTCAAGAATGTAAGTTCGAATTTCGATTCCAAGTCCATCGGTAACAAGCGATACACCAGATCACTCTGCATCGTCCGGATCGCGATATACGCAGGCGTAGCGTCGTGAAAGACGCATCCGTCGAACTCTTCCGGTGACCGGACTGGTCTCTGGGCACTTCCGTCCCAGTCACAGATAGCCTGCAGCCATCTCGTATCTATCGTCGCCTGAGCGGACACAGGTTCGCCGGCCGCCAACAAGGCATCGATGGTCGCTCTACGGCCATTAGCGCCCAGTACGCAACAGTGGAGTGCGGTTCCCAGATTCGCCGTTGTCGTGTTAGCCCTTGCTCTCCACCATAGTAGCAGTGTGACTAATTCATGGGCCCCTCTGAGCGCCGCAAGACATAGAGGAGTACCGAAGTCGTCGCTCATAGCGTTTACATCCGCGCCAGCCTCGATAAGAATGTCGACGACGTCTTCATGGCCACTTAGAACTGCTCGATGGAGAACTGTTAGACCGGAAGCGCCAGTCTCGTCCAGATCCACGCCCATGCGCAGAAAGTTGCGGATTCGTGGGATTTGGCCTTCCACGACAGCTTGGCTGAATGCCTGGTACCGATCCGGACCTGGCAAAGTCTCATCGGAGCGTGTGGGATTGTAGTTGTTCACGGTGTGGTCTGCTTTTGCGTCAGTGAAGTCCTCGTTGTTCTGAAGAATTGCGGTCTTGATACTGTTATAGACGTGTCCAGCATGCACTCTTGCGCTGCCTTCCGTTGTGAACCCGGAGAATGTCGAGCCGCGATTCCCAGGTGATGCCATGGCATTCGCGATGGGCGTCGGCAGGTGTCACGACGTGCAAGGCGAGGTTTCACATACCCATCGATAGAAGGCATACATCCGCAAGAGATGGCTGACATCTCGGGCTCAAGGATTTGGTGGTGGCAGTGATTGAGAGGCGCATGCAGCTGCGGTTTCGCGAGCCAATAGGCTTCTGCTGTCATGCAGGCCTAGGATCTAGGTCACTCTGGGAGACGACTCATACGAGACGAGGCGCCCTGGTGTTCCCCATACACTTGATTTGGAAGACAGAAATTGCATTTGTATGGCAATTACCGTGGGAAGTGTTTTGGAGGAAACAATCTTGTTACCACAACGCGTTACGAAGATGACTTGGCTTCAAAGTTGACAGTGATGGCTCGGTGGTCCAGCCTTAACAAAGACAGACCACGCTCTGAGGGTTAGGGTCCGTCCTTGTTATGACACATACATGTACTATACGTTTACATCTACACGTACGTAATTGTGTGTACTAACGAGAAATGCTAAGAGTAGCAGCGGTAAGTGCACGTCAGACAGTCAGTATGACTTGGATGCGCTATCACAGTTCTTCAACAACAACTTCGTTAGTATTTAGAATTGCCTTTTCACATTGCATCGTAGCTCCTGCCACCTGTCAGCCTGTCTCAGGCATGGTAGAAGCTTGTACAAAAAGGAAAGAGGGAAGGGGCAAGAGCGAGAAACTCTCCCTGCCTGCCTCTCCGACACTTACCATTATTGGTTGAGATGCTCAGATGCAAAATCTCAAACCACAGAGCTCCTGTGCTCCTTCTACTTCTCAAGGCGCTGTAGGATTTTGCTCCTCATGATCAGCAGCGAGATCAAGACGATGGCCCGAGAAGGCTCGACTTACTCGGTTATAGTGATTGCCCGCTCCTCGTCTCCACTAGCGAGGGCCGCCTTCGCGTTGTCAATCTGCTCCACGAGCGCCTTCTTCGTGCCGGCATCGGTTATGGGCTTCGTAAGGATGTCCTCGATCTTCTGTAGGTTTCCCTCCGCGGTCTCTTTTGTCATATGGGCGTACATGTCCTGCATTTCCTCAGACTTCTCCGCCGTAATGTAAGGAGGCATGGTTCAAAGGTAATGTGAAGTTGGTAGGGACGATGGTTGGTGGCAATGCTGAGAAGTCTTGGACAAGTGGTCCTAAGATTTTGAGGTTGAGCAGAAACTGAGCACCAGGTAATACAAATTTCCAGCAAAATAAATGGAAGCTGTGACTTTTTATGCCCTGGGGCTAATGGGACGATCGACCGAGTGCATCAATGTTAGGAAAGCGCAAGCTTGGTTCCTGAGCTGTCGCACCGCTTTCTCGTGGGCTGATGATACATGCATAAATGTGACACTTATAGGTGTAGGCTGCAGAAGGAGTTGTGCATTGAAGCGAGACACTAGTTGCGATATCGACGAGCAATTGTGCTAGCTGGCGGTTGTCATAGCCTGGGTGATTTTGGAGTCGCACCGACACAACGCCAGTGAACATCGGCGTCAGATCCATGCTCCATGATCTGCTTACCGATGGTGTGCTATCTGGTACAGTGAGACTGGATTGCAAAGATTATCCAAGATGATTGCCTCTTCCGTAAATATAGAATCGTTCCTCATTGAATCGATAAAGGCCCCTCGAAACAACACCCCGATCTTCAGTAGCGGTCAGCGCAAAGCTTCTGCAGAATCCAGATGTTGAGGGACGCATCTCCGTGCGGTGGTCCCTAAATACTTGTGAGTCGTGATGCTTCAGCTACTCTCAGCGGCCAAAGCTTTGTGTAACTCGAGGACATCTGATTGCCACCTCGCTACCTCAGCCGCATCACCAATCTTCCACATACATTTAAACCAGAGCTTCACACAAGCCAAGGCATAAAGCTGCTGCCATGCATCTAGCTGATCGTCGCGATTGGCCCAAATTTCGTCTAATATGGATCGAAAGCAAGTCGAGTAATCGGATGCTGTTCCAAACCAAGTCATGCTGAGACTTTCCGCCAAAATGTATACGTGGTTGTCCAAAAACCGGGAAGCCCAGTGTAACTTTTGTGACAGTAGGGATGTCGTTGCGGCAACACTCAAATCGAACACCGCCACTACCGTGGGCTGAAACACGAGCTGTTGTTGATGTATCTGCGACACATTCATTCGTTTGTTCCGATCTGTGCAAATGATCCGGAAAGATGAGAGGGGGCCATCAGGCAGCGAATCATCCAGCGGCTGATGTGGTGCCGACCAGCGCATGAACGAACGATGTGGCAGCAGGAGTTGCAACGGTACCAATTGCCGGTTTCCATCGATGGCTTGTGGACCGCGCCATACGTCGCGCAATTCCAGTAATGTCAATATGCGTGACCAAGAAGGATCTGGTGGGGAAGCTCTACACTTGATTCCAGCCAAACTATGCATCGCGTCGGCCTGGTCAAGATCGCTGCTCCCTAGCCATGACAGCACGATACAGCAATCAAATTCCATATGCATGAGCCTGCCGTTTACATCTTGGGACCTGAAGGGTTCCCGGAATCCAAATTGCCTGTTATGTGAAAAGTCGGCAGACACCGTTCTTTGTTCGGTGCAAAATTGTAAACGGCGCGAAATGCAGTCGAAGAGACGACTTGTCAAAGATCCGTCGTGTACGTCGGCCGCGAGGCTGTAGCTTATCAGTTTGCTGCAGACCACAGCTGCGAAAGACTTATCCATCAGTCGGTCGATGTAGCTGGTTCGCCCACTGTGTAGGATGCCTCGCCAAAATGAAAACAGTGGATGTAACTCGATCACGATTTCTCTTTCGCTGAGTTCAATTCCTTGCAGCTCTTTCCTGCAGCTCTGCCGGTCAACACCGGGAAACGACGAGATGATTGACTCTTGCAGATCGCTAACGATTCTGTGACCTTCATCAAACGTGGTGAGCGAGATGATGTCCTGAATGAGGCCACCAAACCCTGTCACCAAGAAACCACCGGCGAGATCGGGCTTCCAGATATTGACCATAGGCGAGTGCTTGCCCAGCCACTGAAGGGATTTGACAGTTTTGCTTCTGAGCTCGTGATCATCCATGAAGATCCATGGCGCGACTGACTCGCCAGCGTCGCCAAAGATGCAGTCGTGGGCGGACCTATGCACCCACTGGATGTGAAGATGATAATATGCGAAGAGCTGTTTAGTTGGCATATGGGAACGTGACTGGAGGACACCGTGTTTCGCGACTTGAGCGAGAGACCAAATCCCTCTCTCAGAATTTGGTTCAATCTCTCGTGAGTGAATTTCAATCAGACCCTGACCTTGCCCAAGAACCTGCTGCTCAGTCCTGGCACAGAGTTCGTTAAAGCGGTCCAAGGAGCTAATGTCCTCGCTTTGCAGCACTCTTGTGATGAGGCTCAGTGAAGTGTAATGTGTCATGTACCGTGTTTCGGATGTCCACCTTAACAGATGACAATACACCTTCAGATACTCGCGATGAACTTTGTCGATTTTAGAGAACATGTGACAGAAGAGGTCTTTCAATCCTGAAGGAGTTTCGTCCAGCCGCACCCGGAGCATAGTTTCATCATCGTGCGTCGCGAATCCTTTTAGTAAAGAGCCGCACACAAGTGCCGCCCAGAGGATGATCCCTTCCGCTCGCCTGGTCACTTCTTCGACGAAAGTGTTGGAAATGGTGTTGAGAGGCTTGAGCGTCTGTTGGACCAACATTTTGATATCAGTTTGGTTGAGATCTTGCATGCTAATAGAGGAGCATACACTCAAGCGGAGCCGGAATGCAGGTTCGGGTCTGCTGGAAAGACAGATTTTGACGTTCGACGTGACGTGTGTATTCAGGATCAGGTCAAGCAGAGACATGTAATCGCCATCGTGTTCGTCAAGACCATCGATGAAGAAACACATGTGCTCTTTGCTTCGAAGTCTGAGAGCAGTTTCCAATGCCCGCAAAAGTTCGGTTTGCTCCCAAGTTGGATGTCGCCTGATAGACTTCTCGGCGAGAAGCTTGCCGATCACCCGTATGTCGGTCATGAGCACTTGGTACAGCAGAGATCGGAGCATACCTGGTACACTCCTTTGTAGTGGGGAGCCCGGCCGCCAGAAGAAGAACTTGATGATGTGAACAGATCGTTGGCCAGCCCAGACCTTGAGTGCCTCCAAGGTACGCTCCTCATTCGCAACGAACGACATCAGGCTTGACTTGCCTGATCCGGGCTTGCCATTGATCCAAAATAGTGACTCGTCAGTCGAGAACCAATGCAGGAGCTTTTTGCGACGTTCCAAGTCTGCTGATAAGTGAGCTTTGCCGATGTCCGGATCATCCTGATAAGGAGACTCCCCGGTAAAGACCCACTCGTATGTGCCTGTCGCAGGCGGCGAAATTCCCTGTTGGCGAGTCAACATGTCTGGGTATCGCAGGGATTCCAAGATGCCTTGATGAACATCGGTCACGTGCATGTTGCTGAACTGCGTTTGGATATTAGTATCAAGATCTTCGATAGCACTGAGCGCTGCCTGGTGTGAAGACTGTGTGATCGCGTGCTGCGCCAGAGACGATTTTTCGATTTGTGCAACGCCTGAGAGTGTCTCTTGGTGAAATGCCTTGTTCTCGTTGCGCGCTTGCTGAAGTTCGGGGCGTAGCTGCTGTATCTCATCCCATAGCGATTGCAGCATAGTGGTGTCATTTCCTTGGTTCTCCAGTACCTGTGCAATAGCGTTGCGTGTCTCGACAGTCAGGGCTTCTTTGAAATGTGTTTGCGCCACTCGCAATTCCTGCTCGAGCTTGTCGATCTTACTTCGAGCTCTCATGACCTGCCATGTTGCCGAAAGATCCTTCAAAAACTTGGACTTGGCAGTCTGAGAAGATGCTTTGATGCTCTCGAGAACTTTCAAGAGCTTTTCTGCAATTTCCAGGCACTGTTTCTGAGTTTTCGCGATGTTCGAGTCCGCATCGCGAGTTACAGTGTCGTAGATCCTTGCGAATATCGGAGATAGCTCTGAGGGATATTGCTAGTGCTTCGTTGGCCTCGGTGCTCCCCGTTTTGCTAGCACAGACCTGCTTTCCTAAGCGGATGGCTTTGATGCCGATAGCGAAGAACTGCACAGTCGCCGCCGCCACACCAATGGCCGAAGCAGGATCCATGTCCGCACCAGCTAGAGTACTTGACGCCCAGATGAGGACCGGCTATGTGTGTGCAGTGCGTGCTTTCGAAGGCCGGAGACAGCTTACAATGGATCAGGCTGAAGCTGAGTGAGGGCAGCTGCTTAGTGACAAGGACGCCTCCGTCGTGGCTGAGTAGCCAGCAGGCAATGTCCGAGGCGTAGCTACGCATCTGCAACCACTTCCAGCCTGCCAGCAACTACCGCGCAGAGGGCTGGGTTCCTACGCGTACTGACTTGGGCACATTTAGCAACGGTGCGGTGGTAGTTATACATCACGTTTCCGAGGTCGACGTGTATGATTGGGAAGAACCCGCCGAAGACCGCTGCGATATTCGCTTTCCGGTACCGTGAACAGATCAGGTACTCGTCAGGCTTACCGATGTTGCACAGTGGCTGATATACCTCCGGCGCTTAATTTGATGGGCTGATGCATGGCCACGGCCGCTCGATTGGCCGCATAAAGGCGACCTTGGGCTGCGACGCCTCGGCTCAATGGACAGCGAAGCGCCCAATTGACGTGTATACTGCTCGCGATGGTATGTCGTAGCAGTTGATGGAAGGACAAAGTCAGCGGTTAGGCATACAAAGTGTCTAAAGTGTCCCTGCGATCCTTGAAAGCCGGCAGATTGAAGTTGGGCCCCACCAAGAGCGTCATCTCAAGTGCTGGAGCCGCCGACGTATTGGCTTCGTGTTCTGGACCAGCAACACCAGGCAACTCTCGCCCACCGACCTCGTTTCGTCTTCCTGCAAATCGTCTCGGAAGAACAGGCATCCAAGCATTGCATACACCCAGTCTTCCTGACACCACCTCTCGCCTCTTTCCCACCTCCACCTCAGCTCGTCTTCCGCCGTACCGTATTCGACTGCCTGGATATGGCTTGGCAATAAGCAGCCTGCATCCCTTCACTACCCTCACACGAACCTCTCCTAAGCTTCTATCGTGCTCCTCCTCGCGCCCATGTTGCCCGTACGCCCTACGCTGTCACGACAGCTCTCGGCCGCCGACATGCAGATCCCCATGATTTCAAGTCCGCTCAAGCAGACCAACGAGATCGACTGGATAGCCCCGCTCAAGCACCACATACGAACAAGCTATGGCGACGACCCAGAAAGATACACGGAAGAATGCGTGCAGCTCAACCGCTTGCGCCAGGACATGCGAGGAGCAGGGAAGGACAGCGCGGCTGGGCGGGATCTGTTATACCGATACTATGGACAGCTGGAGCTATTGGACTTGCGATTCCCGGTGGATGAAAATCATATCAAGATCAGCTTCACGTGGTTCGATGCTTTCACGCAGAAACCCACGAGCCAGTACAGCTTGGCGTACGAGAAGGCTAGCATCATCTTCAACATCTCGGCTGTGCTGTCTTGCCACGCTGCGAACCAGAATAGACACGAGGACGTCGGCCTCAAGACTGCATACCACTCTTTTCAGGCATCGGCTGGCATGTTCACATACATCAACGAGAATTTCTTGCATGCGCCGAGCACCGATCTAAGTCGCGAGACTGTCCAAACATTGATTAGGATCATGCTGGCGCAAGGACAAGAAGTCTTCATTGAGAAGCAGATTGCGGATGGGAAGAAACCAGGTCTTCTCGCTAAACTGGCTTCTCAGGCGGCGTTCATCTATGCACAGGCGGTAGAGGGTACCCAAGACAACGTCTCCCGAGCCGTGTTCGAGAGGGTCTGGCTTCTCACCGTACAGATCAAGCAGCACCACATGGCCAGTCTGGCACAGTATTACCAGGCCGTCGCAGACTACGAGGCCAACAGCTATGGTCAGGCGATCTGCAGACTTCAAGCTGGTCTCAATGCCAGCAAAGAAGCAAGCAGACTTGCGAATGGCTTCCCCAGCAGTGTGCCATCAAGTAGCAACTTGAGTTCGGAAACTGGCACAGTACTGGCCGACGCAGTCAAAAAACATATGGCAACCATCCAGGAGCGAATCGCTGAATATAACAGAGACAACGACATGATCTACCACCAGCCAGTTCCCGTTGAGGCCAACCTTCCAAGCATCCCGAAGCTCCCTGCAGCCAAGGCAATTCCAGTCAGCGAGCTTTACCAGGGCCAGGATATTCAGAAAATTATCGGTCCGGACATCTTCCAAAGAATCGTGCCAATGAGTGTTACTGAGAGCGCAAGTTTGTACGATGAAGAAAAAGCCAAGCTGGTGCGTGCTGAGACTGAGCGAGTTGAGGGCGCAGACGACGAATTGGCAGCTTCTCTGGACTACCTCAAACTGCCTGGCAGCCTCAACATCCTCAAAGGCGGGTCTGATCAGGAAAGCATGGGCGTAGATGAAGAATTCCGGAGATGGTGCTCTGAACTCGCTGGCCACAGCTCATTCGACCCAACTTTCGAGCGATTGCGTGAAGACAAGCAAGGCATTCTTTCCACGCTGGAGAACTCTTTGAAGCAACTCGACATGGAAGAATCTGTCTGCGAGAAAATGCGCAGCAAGTATGGTGGCGAATGGACACAGCAACCTTCGAGCCGTCTTACGTCGACTCTTCGCACAGATGCTCGCTCATACCGCTCTGCAGTAGAGGAAGCCAGCACCAGCGATGCCCAGCTATACAGCACGTTCAGGCAACATGCTTCGGATTTCGATGAGATGAGGTCTGCTGGCGAGACAGATGAGGCGGACGTGCTTTATCAGCGAGCCATGATCAAGGCTGGTGCTGGTAAGAAGGATGCAATGAGTCCTTCTGGCGGCGCTGCTGAAGGCAACCTACTGGATGACGATTTTGAGGACGATTCAAGACAGACCGTGTCTGGCCAGATCGAGAGAGTTGAAGAACTGCTGAGGAAGTTGCAACTCGTGAAGAGGGAGAGGCAGCAAGTGCTGAAAGATCTGAAAGAGAAGGTAAGAAATCCTTTGACTTATTCTTGAAAATCGCTAACATATCCAGATTCACTCCGACGATATCAGCAACGTCCTCATCTTGAACAAGAAAGCCACGACCAGTCAAGAGAACCAGCTCTTCAAGGCGGAACTCGAAAAGTTCCGACCTCATCAGAACCGCATTCTGCAAGCAATCCACAAGCAGTCTTCGATCATGAAGGAGCTCACACGCACATACGGCGACCTTCTGCAAGACAAACGCGTCCGCTCCGAACAGAACAAATACGAGACCTTTTCCCGCCAGCGCAACACGGTTCTCAGCCGCTACCGCAAAGTCTACCAAGCATACGTCGATCTTATCGCAGGCCTCGAACGAGCACGCCAATTCTACTCTGAGATGAAGGATACGGTCGAAAGCCTGGAGAAGAATGTGCAATCGTTTGTTGAGAACCGTCGCAGCGAAGGTAGCCAGCTCCTTAACGCCATCGAAGCTGCCAAAGGCAGTGGCGCAGACCGCGAACAGACCCGCCTCAAGGAGCTTATGGAGCGCATGAGCGTCAACCCGTCGCCCCAACCGCACTCAAACTCGCCCAGTCACCAATCTCCTGCAGGTAATCGCCCGCCACCTCTTCAATCCCAGACATCTTACAACACACAACATCAGCAGTCCATGTACAACCCAACTGCTAGCCCACCAGCAACACCCCAATACCAAAACGGCCTCCGCTCGCCTTATAACACACAGGGCTACCAACCACCCTCCTCTGCAGCAGGCTACCGCCAAGACTCACACCCACCGCAGACCCAGACTCCCCGAGACTCGGCCTACAACCCCTCCTCTTACGGTCCCGTCTCGCCGCCTGCGCACCAGCAGTACTTCTCACCTCCGCCGGGACAACAGAACTACGGCCAGCCTACCACTACACAGCATGCATACGGCCAGCAGCAGCAACAGCAACAACAACTCCCGCCAGGCTGGCATCCCCCACCTCCACCTCCCGGTCCGCCACCGCAAGACTACAGCGCGATGCAGGCGACAAACTATCCCAGTGGTCCCGGCGGGTATGCTAACGACCCACGACGAAGCAATGGGGCCCAGCAGCCACCTGCAGGTGATCCCTGGGCTGGTTTGAGTGGATGGAAGTGAGAGGAAGGTAGAAGCGATGGAAGAGGCAGAGTTGCAAAGTAGTAGCATTTTGAAGTCTAACATCTCGGTCTTGTCGAATTTGGGGTCCGTGATGAGGTGGCGATTGTGCATAGGCATTTTTCCGTTGTTCTGTCGAAGTTAGCGTTTAGAGTTTGAGAATTCGCCTCTTGTTCTTCGTGAAGAGTGAATTCAATGAATCCTGTCTCTAGACATAGTGGCCGCAGCATGTGCATCCACAACGACAACCACAAATCATGACGCCGAGCGGACCAATCATTGCCGTAACGCTCCTCACCTCCTCCTAACCAACGGATCATCCAACCCCTCAATAGCAAAGAATCCCTTCAACTCCTTAATCCTCTCAATCCACGCCCTAACAGCCTCATACGGCTCCAGCGAAATATCGCCCATCGGCGCCAGCGCGAGGTACACGAACACGCTGATGTCGGCGATGGTGGCACGACCTAATACCAGCCATTCATGGCTCTCGAGCCTCTGCACTAGGATCTTGAGGGACTGGTTTCCGCGGATGGCGCCTTCTTCGATGAAGACGTCGAGTTTGGATTGTGGCCACTGCTGATTGTTGCCGAGGCCGTTGTAGGGACCGTTGTAGGAGAGGATGGCGCATTTTGTGAAGACGCCTGGGGGTTATCAGTGATTGAGGATCATTGTCAAGGGCAATCTTCCTTGAACGTACCATACTGGTGTTACGATCCTAAACTGAGCCACGGCTGGAGCCGTAACTGAGCTCCGCTCATTGGCCCCCTAACCGAAGCTCACTCAGGTGTAACAGGAAGCGCTAGCGTCACGTGACATACATGAGCCAGCTGAGGACCCAACCTCAGTCTCAGACTGAGTCTGAGCCCTCGACCTCAGTTGTGTCTGAGGGACACTGATCACTGTACCCATAGTACGAATCTCCTTAGTATATAGGAACTCAAGATTACTACTGTGTTCTTATGTTCAACTCATTGTTCATAGTGACTGCTTGGTATACAACAATACCAAACCTCTGCTTCATTACTTCATCACTACTACGTGCCCTCTCTACCGAATACAAACCCGACCTCTTAGTCACCTGACTTTACACTCACGTGACGGTAGTCACTTAGGCTCGCAAGATCCTAACAACTGGACCCAGCTGTTGGCGAAAGATAGCTAATAAGATACAATGTCAGACGACATTCTGAAAATGCTGGCAGGGTAGCAGGCTTACCCAGTCGACTATCTGCGCCTGCTCATACAGGTCTTTCGACCAATACGACGATGGTCCTTTCTCCGCGACAGTGTCGTCGTACTTTCCTGCAAGCCAGACGAGGATGGAACTCGAATCGCTGAAGGTGCGATCGCCGTCCACTAAGGCAGGAACTTCGCCGCGCGAATTGATTTTGAGGAATTCTGGCGAATGTTGTTGATCGGCCTGGACATCTCAGCGATTAGCTCAATGTGGTCAATAGTCGTTACAGTCGACATACAAGGAAGTCTAGCTCTTCATGTTTGATGTCGATATCAAGCAAGGCTTGCAGTAGGCGAATCCTGTAGCTGTTGCCGGAGCCTGAGAAGATGTAAAGAGTCGGAACCGTCCCAGATGTTGAACCCATATTTTGGACCATAGAAGATGTTCGAGGAGTCGCAAACCGTTGGGCAGGCTGACCTCCATGTTGATACATTCTTATACAAGCTGGGGACAGCTTCCGAGCACGCAATTCTACGTACCATAGCAACATAGCACAACCAAGAGTCTAATCGGGAAGCTTGCAATAGCCATGTACGATGTTAATGGTACAGTATTTGGCACTCTTGCTTAGGAGCTAGCATTGAGCTGAAGATTATCTCAGTATGCAGACCCAAATTAACGTAAATTACTTGCCAGTCGAATTCCCAACGCAACCAAAGATGGCAACAAGTAATAGATTCTTGGTGTTAATTGATGTGCACTTCTCGTAGTTTTCTTACTACATGCACTTTGCAATACGATTTCATTCAAAATTCAAGATCAGTGTGCACGCTTGCCTACAACCACGTTATCCCTACTTCGACCGAGTTACTGTTCTTGTGGATAATAGAACATCTAGTGGTAACTACAGTTTCGAAAAAAAGATACTACCAAATAGCCTCCAACGGAGAAGCAGTCTCGAACGTCAATAGCCTGAGTTCCATAGCACATGGCTTTGTGCGCACCTTCCTGGTAGTCGAAGCGTCTAGAAGGAAAAATCGCGGTTGTGCCTTCAGCATTGCATGTGTGTATCGAATCCTCACATTGATCGCTGCATTCAGTGCGTTCACTCCTCTTGGACGCTTCGCTCCGGCCTCCTTCCATGCCATGAGCAGCCATGCCATCCGTTCGATCGTCGAGCATTAGCCTTCGGCGCGATGCTCGAGCAAATCAACGGATGGCTGTTGAGACAAGTTGTATAATACAAGTCGTTGCTAAATTGGCGAATAGCCACGGTGTCGTCGATGTCACTGATCCGGGTGTGAGCGGCTTTGTACCGCTTCTCGAAATCGCGCGCCATGAGTGCCAAATAAAAAGAAGTCGTCGCGCAACCCCTGGCGCAGAAAGGTATCGATGTAGATCATCGAGCCAAGTCGTCCTCGAGGGTCTACAGCTCTATTTCGGGGCCTGCGCCAGGGACTGTGAAGACACTCCATAGTCGTAGATCGACACCAAATTTGCCTGTTATCCAGAACTTGAGACAAAGGGACACGATGATCAAACTGTTGACAACGGCGGTTGTGTTACGAAACGTTAGTGCTGTCTTCCAAACCCTCGGCCCGTGCGACAGCTGTCGGTCCAGAGGATCAGCGAGCCATGTGCGAAAACACCGATGTGGCGAAGGTCGGACGGCTACTCGGAGACAGAAAAATTGATATCAACTGTTTCAGTCATCACAGTCCGAATATCCCTTTCCGTCGCTATAGTGCACGGTTATCATGTCGTTGTCAGTTGGCTTCTCAAGTACGATGGCGTGGATGCTACAACATCAGACGGTGACAGTGCGACGGCACTGACTTGGGTGTATTTGCAAGGTCACACGAGAATCGGACCAGTGATGTTGTGTGACAGTTAGACCGCAAGCTGTCACGATGCTATCATCATCGCACCAATGGCGCTTGCACAGGAATGGGCACCGAAAGATCGTAGAAATGCCGATGCTTGACTGGGAGGTATCTCGAGCTGGCGCCCTGTGCATTATGCGTCTGCTCCGACAACTATTACATTATTTACAAATCCACCACCTTTTCATTCCCAGAGTCCAGCTCAGAATGAGAATGAAGAACAATTCTTTTGGAATCTCCCAAGTGCTGCCGCCAAATTCCAATAGCAAGCGACTCCACGCAAGTTAAGCTCCATCATCATTTCCATCAACATCATCGTCTCCATCGTCGCTACACGACGGGTCAAGAAGGAAACCGAGTTTTATCGACTTCAAAACTGGTCCAACGTCGAGGTCAATCTTCATCGGAGCAGCTTGTAAAGCTTTACTCATATACTCGATCTTCTGGCCGTTGAAGGTACTTGCGTCTGGTGTGATGTCGACAGGCAGCTTGCCGCAGGTGGACCTTCCTTTCTTGAGCATTGCCACAATCTGCGCAATGTGCGTTGTCGAATAGAAAGTGTAGGTATTGTTGCCTGGCCGGAGAGACAGGTTCGGCATTGTGATGTTCGCGAGGGGCACGCCGGCGACGCTCATGGTTGCTGTCACGTTGCCAGAATCGATGGTTATCACCGAAGGGTTGGGGAGCATGATTTTGCCTTTCGTGTTGGCGTGGTAGACGTCGTCTTTAAGCAGAGGGTGGAGTTTGGCCACTTGGAAGCCAAGTAGACCATTTAAGCCTGTTCATGATTAGCATAATGGGTCGTGGTGCAATTTGCGGGCTCGGGGCTGCTTCACCTTTTTGTTCGACTGTCTTGTCGTACTTGACGCTGATCTTGGGGAGAGGTCCGAGTTTCAAGTGGCCTTTTCCTTTCAGGTAGTACGAGTACGTCTCGTTACTGAAGGTAATGATGCTGTATCTTGTGATCTCTTCCGGGTGTTCTAGGACAACCCGTTGGTTTATAATTAACTCCGTGGAAGCGCCTGATGTGGATCCTGGGACCGTGACCGAGACGAAGGGTATGTCGCTGCCTGGCAGATAGAGTGATGAGTTGAACGCATCAAGATTTGCCTTGTACATAGGATTGGAGGAGAATGTGGTATTGATCGCGAGGTCGAAACCATCCGGCGATGGATTCGAGAGGTGTAAAGAGTTCATCGTGACTGCCGCGTCATTGACAGTGTTCTGAGCGATGAAGGGGTAGACGACATAGATACTAAACATCAACGTTGTCAACTTGTGATCTACACGGGTGGTAAGGGTAGTCGAACATCGGGAAAGTAGTCGCAAGAAACCCGACCACGAAGATTATGAGATGAAGCCACCAGAAGCGTGCGCAATGTCGTTTGAATTTATCTTTGAATGTTGTCGGCTGGGGCTCAAAAAAGCCGGAGGTGACAGATTCTTCGTGGGCCGAATGGGTTTTGCCCGCATCGTGGGTGGTGTGGGTGATTCGTATTCGGCGGCCTGTTCCCATGGCTTTCATGATGCTGATGGAGTATATCTGCACAGCAACATGAAGAGAACCCTTGGTCACTACTTCTAAAGAACATGCTAGTGGTCCATGCGCATAGTGCTACAGTTTGCAGTATGATGGGCAGCTCATGTTACCTCATTCGAACAAACCCGTTGCCAGATGTTACAAGTCTAGCTGTCTCAATGAGACTCCGTCTCGACTCGCGTGCTGATGTCGCCTGGAACTCTGATCATCCATTCGCCTCCTGATGGATCATCTCATCAGTCGCCGGCGGCGCCAGCATTGATAAGTCGCAACAGAAGAGCGCAGCTGGCAAGTATGACCAGGCGTTGGGCTATGCAAGCTGAACGATCGTGTACGATGTCTGTTAAGCAAGTGAGCTCATGTGGCCTACAGCATGTTCGGGATCGCTAAGCTTTTTTAGTGTGACGCTTGGGATAGGGTACGGGGTCACCAGCCAGCAGGAGCGTCCGGGCAACATTCTGCAAACTGACAAGCGGCCGGATTCATCCGACAATGGCGTCCACATAGTGAATCCTTACAATCGACTATGGATGTGGAGTTCAGTCTACCCCATTTGTTCTCCATAATGCGATTGGTCTTGTCGTCGGACACATGTCGTGTGATCTCCTACTTGGTGACACTTCAACGGCTGAAGTTACACCACCGAGTGATCGGCGATAGTTTTTCGCCTGCCTGAAACAGGAGGAAAAAAAGCGCCATCCCTTCTGACCGGTCTGGGACCTTGGCCGGGCGTATATTTTACAGCTGGTTCCGCGATGAGAACGTGGTGTCTGTCTGCGAACTGGTCTCTTTGGAAATGATTTCGAAGTATATGCTGTAATGGAGTGGGTATGTGTAAAATTATATTCAATGATTCATTAGCTAACTCACGCAACATCAGGCCTTGGTTTCCTCCTTCTCCCTGTTGGCTTCAAACACAGCGATCTGCTTCGTCTGTTCCTCCGGACTCAATCCTTTGAACGCGGCGGTGTCTTCGTCCCACTTCTTCACGCAATCCGGCTTCCAATTGCAGTCCTCCACCTGTCCAAAGATGGGGTGCTTGTATCTTGGGTGAGAATCTGGCCACTTCGAAGCATGGTAGTGATGCCTCACGATAGCGTGCTTGGTGTCATGGTTGCCAGAGTCCGAATGTCCTTGGCCAGCGGCAAAGGCCTCAACTGTCAGAACCAGGATACCGCCGACCAGCTTTGATTCGTTGATGTTGTGGAAAGTATCCCACGTGACTGTCTTGCCGGTTCGCTTCGACATCTCGTCCAAAACAGCGCGTGTGAATGCAGATGGGCCTGTGCCCGAGATGACTTGATCGAAGTCAAGCTTGATCTCACCAATAGGAACTTTCTGTTCCTCTGCGACATCCTTCAACCAGCGCATAATATTTTCCACAAGTTGTAGCATCACTGGCTGTCCAGGCTTCGACATGAAGGTCCATTGGCAAAAAGATTGCGATTTGGGTCCTAAAATGGGATGGTCGCTGAACTCCGGCTGATCAATTTCTACTCCAAGAACCATGTCGACGTCGCCTTCTTGGTAGCGCTCAGGAACAAAGTGTTCAATCGGTCGAAGATCCTCGACATCAATGTCGGCATAAACGCCTCCTTCGACGTACATGACCAGATAGCGAAGGATGTCGGCTTTGATGATTTTGGCGGTAAGTTCGCGGTACATGTAGATGATGTCGAGGCGGTTGTATCCATTGGGTCCGAAAGCGTTCTCGACCCACGCCTGATCATTCTGGTCGGTCAAGACCTCATATCGGTAACTTGGGTTCTGTCTCGTCCAAGAGCGCGCTGTGTTGAGATCTCGCTCCTCGAAGTCGAGAGGATCCACCTTCCATGTTTGCCAGATCTTTCGAGGAAAAGGTGTGCTCCTTGAGACGAAGACTTTCGATCCAAAATCGCCGAGCTGGCTGGAGAATAAGACGAACAAGACAAGCAGAGCGATACACGCCGGTGTTATTCGTTGCAGTTGTTTGGGCAGAGTCGGTAGCTGGAATGAAGGCACCGTGACCGACCCCGACATCTTCGCTATGTCGACCATCTTGTCGCGTGTCTCTTGTGCAACGGCGGGCATTGCACCTTAAGGCTTAATCCTTCCACTCGGCTGGTCAGTGCTCTTTAGGCGTCACATGCCGATCGTCTAGATGGTCGACGATGTAGGTTTGACTCGTGTGCGGTGCTTGCCTCGGGAATAGAAATTACGCCGCATCAACCTTGATATGTCTGTCAATAGCGACTAGTTGAGAACATACAGTAGCAGTGGCGCAAAACCACCGGGCCAATGCACTGTTCCGGCCAAGATCGCTGCGAGCAATCCTTCGGGCACATTTCTAGAGAAGGAATGGCATAGTAACTGATGCAAATTGCTCGCATGAACACGTGAGCAGAGACATTGCTCGAGTCTGACCGACTCTAAACAAAAGTGAGTTTCCATCGAAGAACAAATTACCTTGTTCCATCTCCTGCTTCAACTTGTCATGTCCCGAGTACGAAACAGACTCGTTCCGGCATAATTTCGATTGTGGAAGTCGACAGTCCCAACGATTGCCAGTCGCAGGGGGAGTCCCGCATGGCGTATTGTTAGTTATGCACCAACCATCCTAGGTAAAGCTTATAGGATGCAATCAAAGCTTCGCTAGGGTCTTCACATGCGTAATTAATTGTTCTGATGGCTCGGGCCCCAGCAACTCCGCAATTCGCGTGCGGGGAAGCAAAGGACAGGGAGCCGAGGTGCCACGAAGGCATGTGCTTTCCCAGGGTCGCAGCCCAGTTCAAATCCTACTATGCAGGTACACTTCAGTGAGCTCTACCATTGGATCGGTCGAGTTCCTCTTACACTCCCATAGCATTGAGAAACTTTATCAGATGACCGCTTGCACCACGACCGAGGCACCTGGCCTGGAGCCTGGCGCAATCAAACTACATGGCGGCTCATTCTACCTCCGGCGACCACGCGTCCGCCCAGTGTTATTGGGCGAACCCTAGGATCATGGCCACACTATCCACACAGACGGCTAGCCTTGCGCAAACGCAAATGGAATTCTTCGTTGAGGCTTTTGATTTGGTCAAACGGCCGGGCAGTCTAGTGAGCAGTGACGATGTCACGCCGCTTGATCATACCAACAAGGCAAGGTGTGATCATTGCAGGCCGGCTATCAACAGATCTGCAACAAGTTACAAGCAGACACCGTTTTCACATCTCTGGCTCTGCAAAGCTCCCATGTTCCACCTCTGAGCACACCTGGACAGCCTCGCTCCTCCTCTGGCTTTCAAGATGTCTTTTGAGACGGACACCGTCATTGAGAAAGGGGAGGACGCCACTTGCACCCAGCCGAAACCCCAATCTCGCTTCAGGAAAGTCCTCGTACACATATGCCGGGCCTTCTTACCACTTCTTTACGCCCTACAGCCTTTCTATTTGAAGCGGAGTTCGAAATGCACGAAACTCAGACGAACTGCGTACCTTGACGGTATCCGTGGTTTTGCGGCCTTCCTCGTATACTGGCTTCACCACGAGCTCTGGAGTCATGAGTCCATGCAAGCCGACGGTAAATTGGAGAATGCCTATGGCTATGATGGCCGTCACTACTTCGCCGCGCTCCCTGGTATCCGGACTTTCTTCACAGGCGGCCACTACGCCGTTGCAACATTCTTCGTCTTGTCCGGCTACGTCTTGTCCACGAAGCCGTTAGCCCTCATCAATGCAGGTGAACACACCAAGCTTGGTGATGCTCTGGCATCCGGACTATTCAGACGTTGGCTGAGGCTGTACCTTCCGATTATCTGCGTCACATTCCTCCTCCTGTTATCGTGGCATGTGTTCGGTGTCATGGCGGACTTCATCCCCGAGTCCACTTATGGTGCAGAACTGTGGAGGTGGTACGCTGAGACAAAGAACTTTACATTCATCTTCCGCCTTGGAGGAGATCCACGCTTCTACTATCACGCCCATGCTTGGTCGATCCCCATCGAAATGAGAGGATCCATTGTCATCTATACGGTACTCCTTGCGTTCTCACGCCTCACACGCAAAGTTCGGATCTGTTGCGAGGGAGTACTCATCTTCTACTTCCTCTACATTGCCGATGGCTCTCACTACGCTATGTTCATGGCAGGCATGTGTATATGCGATATCGACTACCTGCTTGAGGAAGACACATCCTCTTCATGGCTTGCTCGCTGGGAAGGCATTAAAACGCCTTTCTTCCACTTTCTGCTCATGATCAGCATCTATCTAGGAGGTGTGCCCTCATATGACACCAGTATAGAAGTGATCCGCGACTCTCCAGGATGGTACTACCTGGCTTGGTTTAAGCCCCAAGCAGTCTTCGATCCTAAATGGTTCTATCTCTTCTACGCTGCGGCCATCTTAGTGTTCACAGTGCCACGCATTGCCTGGCTCAAACGCTTCTTCGAGACTCGATTCTGCCAATACCTCGGCCGCGTCTCATACATGTTCTACCTGTTGCACGGCCCCGTGCTCTGGACGATTGGAGACAGGATCTATGCGGCAGTGGGCTGGTCAAAACAATTCCATGCTTTGACCATACCGGGTTGGTCGGGTCTGTTCCCACTTCCTGCTATTGGACCACTGGGATTGGAACCGAGGTTTCTTATTCCGCATTTGTTCCTCTTACCGCTGACTCTTTGGTTGGCTGAGGTCGCGACGACGTTGATCGATGATAATAGCATCGCCTTTTGCGCTTGGTTGTACAAACGGCTAACTGCTCCTCAGCAAGAGAGGGCTGTGCTCTAGTCGCGCTTAGTCCTGTCTTTCATTCTCTACAATCCATGAGTAATAGCCACGAAATAAGAGGCAGATCACTTGTATTTCACCTACAGCGTTCGTAAATAACTGTCAGATTGTATAAATGATACTTGCCCAAACCGCATTTCCTGGAGGCTGGCGGTCGTTCCGATGCTCCATTGTTGAACAATGGGCCGCTCGGCAGCTTGTCTACTTCGCTTCAACTTTCACACCCGGGACAATTCACAATACGATTGATAGGCATGAATCACGAACCTCCGGCTTGCGACGCCGGGGTATGGCACGGTCAAGCTCGGTTGTAGGAATCAATAGCGTGTAGTCTAATTCCATGAGTCCCCCGCCATGCAAAGCTAGTTATGTTCATTTCCACAAGTACCTCCGAGGCGAGGTCCAGGGTCCACAAAAACAACTCACAATCATGTGACACGGACCCCCGGACCTGCGTCTCAGTAATTGACCCAAGGGACCCTTCGCATCTCGTCTCGTACTCAAAGTACTCCACGCCGTCGAGAACTCGCACGCACAGCACCATGTCGCGGCCATGCTGCTCCAGAGACATCGTCAGATTCTGCTACCGAGCGCCGCGCTGCTGATATTTGTGCTTTGCGCGGTCATTTACGCCAATGTCAAGAGCAGTAATGCTGGAGCTGGATTGAATTACCACTGGAGAAGTGGCACCTGGTCTTCAGTCGAGTTTGAATCACTGCAAAATACGGGCAGACTGACCACGCACAATGAGATCGATTACTCGCATGCTGCTCCCCATGGCAAGCCAGAGGAGAAGCCAGAAGACAAGTCGAAAGATCACAATGAACCCACGAAATTCGCCATAGGGACGCACCACGAGATCTTCTCTCAGTCAACTAAGGATGGTCGCTACTTCCTTGTCAGATTCGAGGATCATCGGACCATCAACCCCAACATCGTCTCACATCCAACCAAAAAAGACGTCTGGTTCATAATCGCACAACAACACAAAACAAAAGAGCATAATTGGGCGTGGTTCACGGAATTGGCATGCGAAGCGTCATTCCGCGATGGCGACCTACAATGTCTCCACCATCCGACAATCCTCCCAATCGCTTCCACGTCAAGCTCACATTGCAGCGGCGACTTGGACTATTACGATGCGGGCATCGGACCTCATGATGCGAGAGTCTTCCATGGCCCAGATCGCCCTTACGTGATCTATGGGTCACAATCGCAACATAGCTGCTTCGGACTATGGATGCAGGACTTCCGCCGCCTGGTGGATTGGCAGCACGAGTACGACCCGGCTTACGCCTTCCGCCACGCCACTGACCTGCAGAGACCCGCACCACACGGTCCTATAGAGAAGAACTGGTTCGTCTTCTGGGACATCGAGGGTCAGATCCATGCCCATTACGACGTATACCCGAAAAGAGCATATGCGAAATTGAACAAGGATGGGTCGGTCGGGGAGGATCTCGCACATCTCGCGCATGAAGCCGACGCTCGCTGCATGAAGCGGATCATGGGCGCGGAGCTTGAAGAACCAGAGTCCAAGTTCCACCAAGCGACCAACAGTCTGTCTATCACTATGTGTAAGAAGGACGACCCAGGATGCAAGAAGACCCCAGAGAACACATTCATCATGACCATCTTCCAGCGGAAGACTGAGCGCAGCCTGCACTCCGTCTACGAGCCCTACGTCATGCTGTTCGGGCAGAAAGCGCCCTTCCCAATTCATGCGCTTCCGAAAAAGCCGCTCTGGATCCATGGTCGCAGAGTACCTGGGGAACACAAGGAGTATGATAAAGATGTTCACCCTCCGCTAGAGCAGTCGGAGATGCTTTACGTTACATCGATGAGCTGGAAGGATCCATCTCGCCTGTATCATGGATACCTCGACGATGTTCTTTTCCTTGGATTCGGAATCGAGGATTCGAAAACTGGAGGTATTGACGTTCTTGCGTCGGATCTTTTGGCGGCGATTGAGAAGTGCGATACTGCGTAATCATAAGCGTAGCGTGTTGTTCGATAGCGAGTTTTTTGTTTTGATCATTATCAGCATATATAGACCGGCCAATAAGGGTATTTACAGACCATCACTGACGTAATAATTTGATTCTCGAACGATATGAGCGATACAAACATGAATGCATGTATTCAAGCTGTCAAGAAGGTGCGGATGATCGGGTTAGGGTTCACAAAGAAAGTTCATCCTGGATACATATAGTATGTATACATCTGCACCAAGGCATTTCCATGAGAGGGATATAAGCCAACATCACGACAAGCGTACTTTTTGTTGGGACGAATATGAGCATTTAGAGTTCCCCTCTCCCACCGATATCGCTGCCATCGGATCTAAGTTGGGACGAATTGTCTCAATCTCGTTGCATTCCGTACGAATACTTATGCGGCCCTGGAAGTTTGCGGTCAGCCACGTCAACAAGCGATCCTCCAAGGTCACAATACGCGATGAATCCTGAATGATGGCTCGTGTATCTTTCCAACGACTGCGTATGGCGAACACTCCATCTCACGTGGCAAAAGAGTCTAGAATCCATGGAAGGCGATCAAGTCGCATATCTGTTCCGATATATCCAGGCTTCGTCACGCAAACGCACGCCACAAGCACGCGATGTCCAAAAGCTCGCACGTTGACTGCTTCGCAGGAGCTTGCACGTATGCTTGCGTGCTCAAATTAAGCCACACAAGCTTAGCTGCGATGCAACTCGGCGGCCATGCTGTACGGCCATTGGCTGTATAGTGTCGTTTATCGTGAAAGCGCGGCACAACAATGGCCTCGATGAAGCAAAAGCAAAAGCGATGATGGCGCCCGACTGCACATCGGCTCTGCGATGCCGCTGGGCGTCTGGAGCACTAAAGAGTATAGATAAGTACGGACTATTCATTTACAGAGAATCGACAAGCGCAGCAAAAACATACCATTGGCTCTCGTGTCTGCTGGGTCGTCACTCGCAAACATGGCTAAAGAATTCGAGGAAACGCTATCGCATTCCGATCAACCCCAAGAGACTCGCAGAAGGTCCTCTGTTGCAGCCTCGCTGGGTGCTGGATTCCAGACTGTCAACGTCGTTAAGCCGCTGCCCACCGTCATACAGTCACATGAGCCTCAAAGTGGTAGCACGACTTTCGCATCGAAGGATTTGATTGCATACTACCGGCCAGGATCCCATTGGGAGGGCATTCATCGTTACGATGAGAACTTTACTTGGTCTGACAGTGAAGAAAGGCATCTTGTTCGCAAGGTAAGATACACATTGCCTGACGTGCCCACAACTTGTAGTGTCAAAAGACTGACTTGTTCACCAGATCGATTGGCGAATTTGCACCTTTGCATGTCTCATGTTCTTTGCACTCCAACTTGATAGGTAAGGTCATGAACATCTCAACTAAAGACTCTGCCATCCTGCAGGGCGGCAATTCTACGACCGAATCTGATCGTATTCCAGAGGCAACATCAACCAAGCACTCTCGGACAACATGCTCAAGGATCTGGGTATGACCACTAACGACTACAACAACGGAATGTCGATCTTCTACTGCTCTTTCCTATTCGCAGAGCTTCCATCACAGATGATCTCTAAGCGCCTTGGCCCCGACAGATGGATCCCTGTACAGATGGTATCATGGTCACTCGTCGCCAGCTGCCAAGCTTTCCTCAGTGGCAGGACATCTTTCTTCATCTGCAGGTTCCTTCTCGGATTGATCGAGGGCGGTTTCATCCCAGATGCTATCTTATACCTCAGCTATTACTACAAGAGCTCGGAGCTGCCTCAGCGCCTCAGCTTCTTTTGGGTAGCCTACCAAGGGACACAGATCGTCTCAGCTTTCCTGGCGTACGGTATCCTGCGTATGCGAGGTATCGATGGCCTACCAGGATGGGCATGGCTCTTCGCGCTTGAAGGTACACTGACAGGCTTGATCGGTGTTCTCTCTTGGTTCTACCTCCCCTCAAGCCCATACACCACGCCTAGTTGGTTCCGCGGCAAGGCAGGCTGGTTTGATGAGCGTGAGGAGAAGATCATCGCCAACCGCATCATCCGTGACGATCCTTCGAAGGGAGACATGCACAACCGCGAAGCCTTGAGTCTGGGCATGTTGAAGGAGTGTCTTCTGGATTGGCACATGTGGCCGACGTATCTCATCGGCCTGAGCTGGACAATCCCAAATGTGAGTAGTGACTCGAGACTCATTGAAGTCACCACTAACCAGACTCGCAGACTCCTCCTGCGAACTATCTCACGCTCAACATCAGATCGCTCGGCTTCGGTACATTTGAGACCAATTTGCTCACCATTCCTGCCTATGTCCTCTTCATCCTCCAACTTCTCTTCTGGACCTGGCTCTCCGAGCGCATCAACCAGAGATTCATCCTCGGACTCATCGGCCAACTATGGACGCTTCCATTACTCATTGCTTTGGTGACCATCCCGGAAAGCACATCGCACTGGTCTCGATACGTCATAGCAACTCTCATCGTCGGCTACCCGTACGTTCACGCCATCTTGGTAGCCATCACAAGTCGCAACGCAGGCACAGTCCGTACACGCACGGTTGCTTCGGCACTATATAACATGTCCGTGCAGATCTCTAGCATCATCTCATCGCAAATCTACAGAGAGGCGGACAAGCCGCTGTACCGCACTGGAAACTCTGCCCTCATCGGAGTTTGTGTTTGGAACATGATCCTTTTTATAGGGGCTAAAATCTTCTATGATCGTGTCAATGCGTACGTATCTTATCGATTTGGTGTTTTGTATAGTCCACTGATCATTTTGCAGAAGCCGTGACCGTGTCTGGAGTGCAATGAGTGACGACGAAAAGGAGCACTATGTGAAGACTACTACCGACAAGGGTAACAAGAGACTGGACTTCAGATTTGCCTCTTGATGGGTGTATCACGAGACAATGGATGTCATCAAAACCGAATTGAGGTCATCTTGGAGGATGAAAATCTAGTTCTTGGGAAATGATCACACAAGTTTACTGTCTCGTTCAATCTCAAAGTATCGCTAATACAAGATTCTGAGTTTCGCTATGACAATATGATGCTGTGAGCTATGGGAGCTTTAGGCTTGTAAGAGCCACGCAGCTTGTGATATGGCAAGAGGTCACAGTGCTGCCACGTCGACTGTAGATCGCAAGTTGAAGAGAAATCATCTTCAACCGTCCAGCATACAGGAAGCCATTTGGGAGTGTAGCTTCGAA
>Ga0265797_10002345_pt1 | contig 31920 bp, 30 predicted proteins | sample P2T30metagenome_FD_192433 | JGI IMG/M metagenome (GOLD analysis project Ga0265797, IMG submission 192433) | Plant litter microbial communities from East Loma Ridge, Irvine, California - P2 T30 | ecosystem: Environmental > Terrestrial > Plant litter > Unclassified | place: USA: California... | reverse complement strand
AGTACAACTTTTCGTACACAGGTCCGACGAGCGGCCTCTCTATCAGTTGCCACAAGAGCCGGTATACGGTTGGAGAGAAGAGATAGAGCTCCCTACAGTAGTGTTCCCACGTCATGGCTCGTTGGAGAGAAGACTTAGCAACCTCGTGTAAGACCGCTCAATGCCCCACATGCTGCTTGTATTGTGAGAAGCGCCCGTCAACGTCAAGGATGACGGAATATTTACCTGGAGTGTTTCGCTAGCAGTGATATGCCTTCTTTTGCGATCCGAATCGGTGCGCCAGCAGCTTCTAGACTGCCGACATTGGCAATGTAAGCTGACATCTTGTGTCCAACCTGCACATATGTCTGAACCAGTTCATCGTCCAATGGTCGATCGAGATGGAGGAAAGAAGGGTCTGGCTGCTCCTGATACTCTGGTTCAATGGCCTCGGCCGCCCCCGGGAGCTGCATACAGCCACAGAATGCCCAGAGTATCAGTGTCGCAATGTATACTGCATATGGCTCGAGAGGGTTCCCACAGCTATATCTTCTCACATGCCAGAAGAGGGCACCACAATGTACCAAGGCCAGTCTGGCTTTACAGTGGTCTTGTATTGCCCACTGCATGACCTTGAACCGAGCCGTGGCCAATTCTGGCCCTTGATCTGGACTGCTGGAGGCATATTCATCCAGTCCGGATGCAGACGCAAATATCTGTACGGAATCGATAGGAGCTAAGATGAGAAGACGAGCTAAATGAAGCTGTAGGATAATATGGTTCTCAAAACCCCCATTGCGTGCAGTCTTGCCATTGGCAGGCCAATGTAAAATGTCCAGGCAATCGCAAGCACTATTCCGCCACTTGGAAGCTAACTGCGTCCTCGGCAACCATTCTCGCTGTACAGACGGAATTGCCAAGCGCTGTTGTGGCAAAGCTGTCGGTATCCAAGACTTTAGAGGAATGCGTTCTCTTGCCAATATTTCTTTAGTGTTCTGACAGATGGCGCTGATGAGAAGTCCTGTACTGAATGTACCAAGGTGGGGTGGTAGCTTTTTTTCAACGTATAGTGTTTCAAGACCCTCTGCAAGTGTCATATTGGTGAGACATCTGTGATGCTGCCGGACCAGGCTTGTCTCTTCCCATATATCCTCATGACAAGGCAATACTGCATCGATGTCGTCAAGTCGCATAAGAGCTTTGGCTTGGAATTGGTGCACGAACAAGGTATCAAGAGTCTGCTGTATTTAGCAAAGTGCCGTCAGACGACCAAAAGGATTGCTTACCCATATCATCATTCCTGTACGAATCTTTGCCTCCTGGGCTAACCACGCACCGACCATGTGTTCGTGTCCAGATTTTGTCAAATTGTCCAGGCTTCCAAACCTGGTAGTGTTGGCGAGCAGTCCCATTGACTGGCAGGCTTCTACTAGATAGTGTCGGTCTACAAAGGCACGCTCTACTAAAGCCTTTTTTCCGCTATGAAGTAGGCAAATGATGTTGAGAACACCGGCTTGTAGCAAGGATAAGGTGGGACAGGTACGCTTAGAGGCAGTAGTGTAACCCGGTATATAAACAAACTCTTCTTCGTCCACTACATCTAGGCTCATCAAGCCATACTTTTGGCTAGTGAGGACAATGCTCAGAAGCCGAGGTAGGGATGCGTTGAGCTGTGAATGCTGCGAGTGGTACATGTACCTGGAGCCCACGACTGCCACGGCAAGTAACAGATGCCAGCTGTTGGACGCATCATGTGAAAACGATGGTCTCCGCAAAAAAGGAAAAACCGGGTGGAACTTTTCGAAGTAACGACGCACACAGATGGAGACGTGCATATGCGTAGGCAAATCTGATGGTTCAATTTCAATCAAGGCTGTGCGCGCTTCTGTGGTAATGCCATGTAAGAGTGATTGATAAGCTTCGGACGGGCACAATGAAATCGCGTCTAACATCTCATGCGGTGTGGTTGGCATATTGGCTTCAGCTTCGTGGCGTTGAGCTGGCTCACTAGAGCATGTTGGATCTTGAGTTTTGCCACCGAAAGGCGCTCTCGAGCCTGTTCCGTCAACATAGTATCTACTCTTGAATGTCTTTGCTGGACGTGTCGAGGTAGCATTCCATACGTTGGAGAATGCGCTGAAGGTGGTGAGATTTGTGTGTGGTGGGGGTTGTGTTGCCGTGGTCGCCTCCTGTGCAGGTGTAGCGAGAGCGGGAGGACAGGCCCATTGCTCCAAGTGGTCATGGGGAGCATGGCCGAGGTTCATGAGGAATGCGTCCATATCGGCGGGATCTCTGTATTGGGGAGACAGCCAATTGGTGTCTAGTAGGCCTAAGCCAGGCGGTGCCATGTTGTCTAGGCTGGCTGCATATTCGCCACTGGCCGGCCACGCCCAGGCGGCCGCATTGGGGTCCTCCAACGCGGCTGCGAGATTAGCGGCCGTCGAGCCTTGATTGCTTTCGTTACTACTCTCGTCTACCTGCAAGGCAATCGGATCAAAGGAAAGTGGCGATTCGGTCTCGCTAGGGTGCATCGCGGTGCTTTCCTGCGTCTGACGCCCAGGAGGATACTGGCAATCGGAGCTGCGTTGTGCGCACCTACGGCATGGTTGACCGCGCGAACACCGCACGCGGTCGGACGCGCATTGCAAACAAGCGCGTGAGTTTGCGAGCGAGGCTGCGGCATTGTCTCGCTCCTTGTGTGCGGCTACATGGCGGCGGAGAGCATCGCGGCGCGAGAAGGCCTTGTGGCAGGAGGGGCAGGCATACGGTCTTTCTCGTGTGTGGATCCTCATGTGACGTGTCAGGTGGTCTTGCTTGCCGAAGCTTCGATCACACATGGAGCACACCGCCGGCTCGTTTGTATTTGGAGAAGACATGCCTAGATGACAGGAACGAGTATGAGGAACAAAACAGGACGTGTAGTCGGTTGCCAGACGCCTTAGCGGCGGTCGGGGCGGCTGTCATGCGTCACCAGGGGCTTGCTTGATAACCACCCACACCACCCCACAACACATAAGTAGCCGGATCATCACCAATGCGGGGCATTAGCCCAATGGCCTGTCCATTGCGTCCGCGGGCTCTCAACGCCTCCTTTCCGCTATCGTTATGAAGATACTGATACATTGAGAAAGAAAATCACTCCAAGTGAGTTGACACTACCTGTATGTTCAACGACCCGTGTGCTGGACTACAACTATGCGCCACCTGCTATGTTGCAGACACGCATGGGTTGGCATCTGAGCTTCAGCCATTACACTCTTTCGAAGACGGGCATGACTTCTATCGGGCTCTCCACTTCGACCGACTCTCCCCCGTGCCATGTCTGCTTACCCCAAAAGCTTCTCCATTCTTGTCCGCTTGGCAGGGGCGGGAGGTAAACTGTCTTCTTGCGCTGTCCCGCAGCCAAGACCGGGCACACTAGATACTTGTCGCCATACATATACTGGTCTTCAACCTCCCAGCACTTTTGATCACGTGGAAACTCGTAGAAGAGAGTTCTCATCACGGGCGAGCCCTCGACGTGTGCTTCTTCCATGAGTTTCCGCGTATAAGCACGTAGCGCCTCGCGAACCAACATGAATTTCTTGCAAATCTCATAGATAGCTGGACCATACGACCAAACCTCGTTGTCTGCACCGCTTCGACAACCGGGGCTTCCTGGCGATTTCGGCTGGCGTGGCTCTCGATCGCCGTGAAGTCGCATGACCGGACAGAAAGTGCCCCATTGGAACCATCGCACAAACAGCTCTCGGAATTCTTCGTCATCTGGATTTCCTCCATGGAAGCCGCCAATGTCCGTTGTCCACCAGGGCATGCCAGAGAGACCCATATTCAGGCCAGCAGCTAACTGATCTCGAAAGCTAGACCATGACGACGAGATGTCCCCGCTCCACACGAGGGCGCCATATCTTTGGCTACCGGCCCAGGCACAACGGACGAGGTTAACAATGTTTTCCTGGCCTTCGTTTGCCATGCCCTCATAGAATGTCCGAGCATACTCTCGGGGGAATATGTTTCCTACGCAGCTGTGTTAGCGTACATTCTACATGCACTCACCGAGTAGACTATATATACGCACCGATGGAAACGTTGGGGCCCAGATGGTAGCGATAGTTGTCAAAGTCGTAGTGTCGATACTCGGGTTCTGCTTCGTCCAACCAAAATACCTTGATGCCTTTCTTGTAGTAATTCTTCTTGGCCTTGTTCCACACGTAATCACGCGCGGCTGGGTTGGTCGGATCGAAGTGGATCGTCTGTCCTTGGAAGGTCATGGCTGTTCGTACGCCGCGCTCCGTTCTAATGAGTAAGCCCCTTTCGACCATCTCCTCATAGTTCTCCGAACGCCTGTCCACGGTCGGCCAGATTGATACCATGAGCTCAATCTTCAGTTGTTTCAACTCCTCGACCATTCCATCTAGCCAATCAGTGTCAGGACGTATGCGAATACAAAGCATTGTGTCATCTTACCTGGGTCTGGCCAGTACTTTTCATCAAACTTCCAATCGCCTTGCATTGGCCAGTGGAAGAAATCAATGACAATAAGATCTATGGGTAGCTCTCGGCGTCTATATTCCCGTGCGACCTGCAAAAGCTCGTCTTGCGTTTGGTAGCGAAGCTTGCATTGCCAAAATCCTAACCCATACTCTGGCATCATCGGGGCCTGTAAAATATCATATCGTTACTATGCTGTCGCAAGGGGCAGTGAGATAGCACGAACCTTGCCGGTAGCTTCAGCGTATGACTGAACAATCTGAGCGGGCGTATCGCTTGCTACGACCCAGTAGTCAAGAGCCTTTGTCGACTGTGCTTCGAAACTCATAACATTCTTGCCAAAAACAGCATTACCGATAGATGGGTTGTTCCACAGAATCCCGTAACCGCGCGAAGAAACGGCAAAGGGTACGCTAGCCTGAGAGTTGCGATGTGCCAGTTCGAGCTGGGTGCCTTTGATGTCCAGGTATGGCTGTTGATATTGGCCCATGCCATATATCTTTTCCTTTGGATCCAAGCTCTCGAACCGAGCGGTGAGGTGATAATCACCCCCAATGATAGGTTTAAACTCTCGAGCCTCGACCTCCAAAGCACTACACTTGGGGTCCAGGATGTCGCGCCGGTCGCGGGCGTACTCCTCTAGCAGAATCTTCTCGCTGGCATTATCGATTATCGTAATCTTTCCTCGCTTGGAGACTACAACTCTGATTGCGCCATTGACCAGGGTAGCCGAATCGCCACTGGCCTCGATCTTGACAGCGGTACTGGGCTGAGGTAAGAGGGCCCAATCTTCTTGCGGCATGGCCGACATCTTCGTGGCGCGGACGCGGACCGCATTGACGCCCCATGGCTCAATCCAAAGCTGCTCGGCATCATATGTGAAAACTAGACGATTTTCGTTGGAGGAAAACATGACAGCAGTTTCGTAGTCTCGCGAGGATGGAATGACCTTGGGTGGGATACGCAATGTAGGGCTAGGGGCGTTCCCGTACTATATACTCTCAATCAATAACAACAGGGCAAGCCAAGAAGAGAGCACGATTTGCCAAAATACCGGAGCTTTGCCCGATGCAAGTGGCTGCTGAGGTCAGGAGTCGCGCAGTTGCCGATAGGCTATGTACCTTTTCCCCATCGGGACCCCCACCGGGATCGTCGTTCGACACGACATTCATTACTGTACAACCCACCCTTCTTTGGGTTTCATGTACGCGTGTGCTTGGCTGCGGTAATCACGTGCATAACTCTGGCCTGGTGTGCCACTGGTGCTGGTAGTGTCGAGTAAGACGTCGATGCCACGGAGGAGTTCACTGGGCGCGCACAAGAAGAGAGCCCGCGTGTCGTCGTCTTGAAACGATGATACTGCATCTGTTGCTTCCACAAAGAGAGTAAGACTCAGTTCTTCATCAACTGATTGCCTCAACTTTTACTGTTGCTGAGTCTCCAAAGGCTCTCTCTCTGAAACCCAGTGAGCATTCGATAGGAATGGAAGCTCATGTAGCATGGATATTCTTTTATTGCAAATGAGCCCATGGACCACGTTCCAAGTTCGTTTGATGCTAAAAGTATACTTTCGCTTCATGATACAAGTACCAACTGCCTATTGTACGCTTTTATCGGGCATGAACTGCGAGTATAACGTCGTTGTCTAGCAGGAGCCCTCCATCGGTATGGAAAAGTGAACTAGCATTCACTCTGTGGGCCGCGCTTGACCGCGCTAAACTAAAAAATAGAAAGAGAGCACTTGCACTCGCCACAAAGCCTCGACGACTCGCCTCAACCTTGAATGCGCAATCTATACGAGCATCGCCCACAGATAACCTCCAATGTCGCAAATTCCGCCAGATTATCCGCCATCGCTTACGCCTTGTACCGATGAGGTTGCCGTCCTTAAAATCCGCATTGCCGAACTTGAGCGCGACAAGGACGATCTCAACGAGCGTGCAACGAGCGCAGAGGCAAACTTGAGCGATGCCAACACACGTGTTCTACATGCCAGGAAGTATGCCGCCGAATGCGAAGCTGGGATGAAAGTAGCAACCGCTCGCGCCCAGGCTCGCTACACTGAGAAGTTGCACGCCAACAACGAGTCGAGGAACCTTCGGAACGAGATCGATAGGCAGAAGTCCGACCTCCACGACTACCACATCAAGGTCACCAGGTGCTTCGACGCGCAAAATGCCAAGATGGCACAACTGAGGGCGGATAAGCAAGCTGGCAAGTGGTCCGGCGAATACACATCAGAAGTCCAGAATCTTCGAGCAGATCTTGAGGTCTTGCGCAATGAACTCTTGTCGGCTCTGAAAGAAGACGCAAAACACAAAGCCGAATGGGAAGAAAGAAAGGGGCACATAAAGGTCGTTGTCATGAAGCTAAGTGCCGAGCTCACTGCAGAGCGGGCAAAGGTCGCGGCGTCCGCCGAGGAACTCACGAGCCGCGTCAACGAGTGCAAGGCTAAATATCAGAGCCAGATGGATCCTATGAAGGAAGAGCATGATGCTGTATTGAAGGAGGGGATGCGCAAGTCGCAGAATCAACTAGATGGTGTCCAAGCACAGTGGTTTGCCAAGGAAAAGCATATGATGGATTGCAATAACCCTCTGAAACGTCAGCTAGATGAGGCACATACGCAGGTACATCTAGGCAACCAACAACTGCAGGTGGCTCTACACAGCATCCATGGCGATCAGCAGAATTTCCTGGGCAGTCAGCAGGGTCAACAGAAGTCGACTCAACAATCTTTCACATCCAGCAAGCGCATGAGGCACAATTCTATCAGGTAAGCTCACATGAAGCTCGAACAAAACATCATCTGGCTAACATGATCAGCACCGCTGGTCGCGCCACGCCAGACCTTCAGCGCGCACGCACCCACTCTCTGCCCTCAAACTACCATGTCATGGACCCAAACGGCGGCATTGCGCCGAATAGTCAACAATACATGATGCCACCACATGGGATCCATAGGCGCCAGTCATCGCAGCTGTCAAATGGCTCCCCACATTCAATGACGCCCACACAACGTCTGCGGCAAGAACACAATGTTAATTCCGTCGGATGCTCGGTTGGACACGACAGCGGTTCGACTCGACAAGTCCAGCTGCTGCTACAGCAACCAAAGATTGGCTACATGTCGCTCCCAGAGCAAGGGCAGCCCCTGCAGCACCTAGAGTCGGGCAACACAGAAGATCAGCTTGTGAATCAGGCAATATTCCACGACCAAATGCAGAATACGATGGGCATGGAATTGCAGCATTGGTCTATGCCACAGCTCATGGTGGGTGACAGATCCGATGCACGCCATTCAATCGGTACAGAAATGATGGGCGCGACGTCACAGTCCTGGCAACAAGAAATGAACGGTGAGCACATGATGCCCAACTCTAGTCAGTTTGCTGCATTTGAGTCTGCTTTCCCAACGTTGAAAGATATGCAAGACATGCAGTCGCAGCAGCAGCCGCAGCAGGCTCCGACGACTCCGAAAGTGAATGATCCCACTCCCAACATTATAGCATCTTCGCTGGCAACACCCGCGCCCAAGACAGTCGCCAGGCGCAGAGCTCCACCTCCCGTTCAGCCAGTGAGAGTTCCTTGTGTAAACTGCTACAAGCATTGGTGGGATGGTGATTGCGACGAGGGCGAGCCGTGTGAAAACTGTGTAGCCGAGAAGGTCGACTGTCTCCGGCAGCGCTGCTTCCACTTTGCGACAGGAACATGCCCCAAAGGTCTCAAGTGTCCCAACGTCCACGAGGGCGATCGGCGGTACAACAACGACAGGTTTCTTGTAGATCAACCCAAGGCAAGTAAGCGTCCGGGCCGCCTTGGGAAGAGTACGGAGGCAGAGGCAGCGCCAGTTCTGAGGCAGCAGCAAGGCTAGCATGCTCTGAACTAGTTGCTTGAGGTTTCAGACTTTGATGGAGGTTAGGTTGACACGGATCGACTTTTAAGAGAAGTATAGTGCATTCTGAAGCAGCGTGTATATCTCTGACATTCCTGGTCTTGTTCTTTCCATGTAGCATGGAGTTTGAGCGCACCGAGCGTGCCTCACTTCCGTTGGCAGCTCTAGCATAGACGGTTCCTCGAGAAACCCAATCAATGCCCTGGAACGCCATTATCTGTTCTCGTTGCTCCATTGCCATCTCGGCAAAAGGGTCTATTCTTTGATTATGTTCTTCAATCCTATCCCCATGTTCGATGTCTGGTGTAACCGCCTAGTTGTAACAATCGATACGATATTAACTACCGGTTATGAACATCCAAGTTTGTGTTATAAATCCATTCCCAGCTAGCAGATTTTGATAGAAAGCATTTGGACAGTTGAATGGCGGTTGATTTTGGGCACTGCAGCCTCCCGGGATATGCTACTTGTATAAGGACCGAGAAGATACGACGAGGTTGATGGCTTCGGGCTAGTCCGAAAACATCTGCGGACGCGGAGTACCTACCCCACTAGTTCGCACCACCATCCGGCCAGGCCTGCGAGGGTTATCCTTTGCAGCTGCACAAGTTGTTTTGAGAATGGTAGCATGTCGAACAGAGAGACTCTAGGAATCAGACGCGAATGTGTCTCGACATTTGCGGTATCATGACAGGGCGTCGGCGGTGGCGGCTGAGTGGGGGCGCACCAGTCCATTTCCAGCCTAGGCTGCCGCCGATTCAGGGTTTTCACGCTTCCCACCCACCCCCCACAGTTAGCCAGCCTACCCAAGCCTACCCAGCTACCAAGCTCCGCCTAGCTATAGCTTGCGTAGTCTTGTTGCCCGCTTCCTCCCAATCACCCAAAGCGCTACGTTTGGCCGAGTGCCCGTCTACCTACGCGCGGATCCACATCACTCACCTCTCGCCGCAATCTGACGGGCCTGGGCTTCTCGTTTTTCCCTCATGCCTGTACGAAAGATGCAACCATGTTTGTTATCTCCGGGTTCCGACTTAAAGTCGCTAGGGTACGACTAAGCGACTAATGGCGGGTATAGAAAAGCTTTACCCGCGCATCATCGGAGGTTGACATCTTTGTTGCTTCTTCCAGTCAATTCCTGTCGTCTTGTTCACCTTGCAATGGCTTCAAACGAGCCAGGCCTTGCGCCTCTCAGCGCACCCGCTTTCGACCCCACCAAAGGTGCCGTCGATGTTCCCGTTGACTCGGACACACCCGTCGCACCCGATCAGTTTGATGAACGCTATGAGACGTCCAAGTGGGAGCTTTGGGCGTATTACTGGTACGCGACCACTTTGTCGTTTTTCATCCCTTGCGATTCACCGTGCTAACTCGGCATCTCCCCAACAGCTACTATGTTGGTGACAATGGGCTCACGCTTTTCAACTTCGGACCTACAGCCTTCCAAAACCTCATGTACTTGGCAGCGGGCGATTCTGAAATGCTTCACTTCATGGGTAGGGACCGGACTATCAACTCCATTGTTCTTCTCTGCAATGGCATCAGCTTTGCCGTCCAAATCGTCGTCTTCCTCATCTTGGGTTCTTTTGCCGATTTTGGCACATGGCGGCCAAACATCTTGATAGTACTATCGATGATCGCATACGGAATCGGGTTTGGCTGGCTCGGCGTTCACACCGAAGGCAACTGGCACACTGGTGTGGGGCTGTACATTGTAGGGCTCATCGCATACCAGACCACCATCACTTTCTGGACCGCCGCTTTCCCGGGCCTGGCGCGTAACACGAGAGAGCTGAGAACAAAGGCCGAGGAATATGCCGAAGGAACCATTAGTCGGGAAGAATACGACTTCGCGGACATGATGAAACGAAACGAGATATCAAACACCGCGTTCTACGTTCAGTCGGTTTTCGAGATACTCATCCTAGCTGTTATCGTGGGCATCATGTTCGCCCTAAAGGTCAACGATAGTGCAGCGAACAACAACTGGGGTCTTTCAGTACTGATTGCATTTGCAACCGGCGTTTGGATCCTATGCGCACTTCCGTGGTTCGTACTGGAAAAGAGGCGGCCCGGGCAAGACCCTGGAAAAACAAACATTGTCATGGCCGGCTTCAAACAACTCGGATATGCAATCTCTCAGATTTGGCAGCTGCGACAAAGTCTAGCTTACCTGGTAGGCTACTTTTTGCTTGGCGACAGTCTCAACACGAGCGTGACGGTCATCGGAACTCTGCAAAACGAGATTGTTGCCTACAACAGTCTGCAACTCACCTATCTCCTCATCGTCGGTATCGCTGCACAAGCCGTCGGAATCGCGGCATTCTGGCGGATTCAGAAGCACTACGGCCTCTCCACCAAGACCATGTTCATGGTCGTCGCCATCTGCATTGTTCTGCTCGACGGCTGGGGTATGATTGGAATCTGGACACAGAAATTTGGTTTCCACAACAAATGGGAAGTTTGGGTGTACCAGGTATTCTACGGGCTACTGGTCTGCCCTTGGTACAGTTACTCGCAAACCATGATATCCGAGGTAACCCCGCGAGGCAAGGAGTTTTTGTTCTTTGCCCTGTTCTCCATTGTCGGGAAGACGAGTGCATTTATCGGACCGATTGTTAGCTCGGCCATCATTGATGATACCGGAAACAACAGCAGCCCCTTTTACTTTTTGTTCGCGCTGAGTTTGGCGAGTTGTCTCTTTCTCTACTTCTTTGTAGATGTTGAGCAGAGCAGGATTGAGCAGGAGATATTTCTCGACAAGGAAAAGAAGACGATGACGGTTGAGGTGGACGACGAGGGCATGCAGAGACTCACCTGAAAAGTTACACATGCAACCATGGCAGTAGAACTCAACTACTAGTGGCGTCAACAACTGCAGTTCTAGCCTTGCGCCCACGTCCCATCGCACATCTTGCCTTTGAGAAGTCTCCTTATGATTGGCGTATGCAGCAGTTACACAAAGTCACATCAGCGAATTCGCTCATGGGTATAGAACGTATAGAACCGAGGCAAGTCTCAAGCAGATACGGAAGGTCAAGGCCAAATAGGGCAAATGCGTTGACAGATGATGACTCGTCAACGTCTGCCAATACGCAATTCTTTCATTCGGCCACTGCAAACTCCACTCAAAGCAGATTGGCCGTGGGAGTGCCCTCCCTTTCACACCAAGGACTCGTTCAGGCACATATCTTGGAATTGAAAAGGTAGTGAAAGGGACACAATCTAGTTGAACAGAACAAGAATGGGGAATGATGGATAAAATAATACATGGGGAAGTCGTTTATCCTCTGTACAGTTATGGCACATACCGTATATACTAGCCAAACGCTTGTACCCTATTTTAGTCTAACCCAACTCATTCGTGTCGCTTCATGGTTAGAAATCCCTCAAATAAGACACCGTGTTGTGCGGTGACATGACTAGGTTGACACGTTGTGATTCGGGCTTTTTTCCCCCTGGAAACATGGCAATCATGCTCTATACATGCAATCGCTTTGCGTCATGAGCCACATGTCCTTCCCTGAACTCTTGCAATGGCCTGCGTGGGCTGTTGGAGATGCGGTGCCAGCATCTAACAAAGACGCAAGATGCTGCCACATGGCGAATGTCCCATCAATATGACAACATGACCCCATCATCTTCAGGAAAACGTAGGGTGAAATTCCGTGGTATCCAGCCCCCAAATCTCGACGTCTTTGACACTTTCTCTGCTCACAGCCTCGACTTTCCTGATGGGGCCCGCTCTTTTCCCGTTCATGCTGTTGTCATTTCCACCCGCAATCGTGTCCTTCTTGGGTGGATAGTAAACACTGCCCAATTTGAATACCAGATCATCACCTAGTCCTACATACTTTAAGTTCTTGTATTCTGGCCGCCAGAACTCGGTTGCAATGACGAAGATGTGCATCTCGGGGTCGTTGATGTCGAACTTGTTGCCAGTTTCGTAGCCTGGGCGGACCAAGAGACGGATAGCCGATGCCTTTGGCAAATGACTCATGACTGTACGCATTAATTCAAGTGAAGGAACTGCGCAAGCGAACCCAAATTGTTCGAGGTTGGGTAAGGATTTGCATAGCTGGAAGAGAGTTTCGTCGGATAGTGCCCAGAGATCGGGAAGGAGGAGGTGACGCAGCGTGGAATGGCTAGCTTGGATGGCAGCGATGTATTCGCTTGCTAGATTCTGACATATTCTGTTGGACATGGCTATGGGTGTGCTATTTGCACTTGCAGGCGCACCGGACGCGATGGTCGACGGAGTCGTGGGCGTGGCCGTAGTGCTATCCGTTTTACATGAATCCTTGGGTCGTTTGCTCACAATGTACATGCGCTCCAGGCCTCGAGTCTTGGTGAGGTATAGCGCGCCTTCTTTGTCAAAATTATCAGTGCATATCATTTTCAGGTTAGGCGGGGTCGGATGATTGCCGTGTACCCTCCACAAATCGTCGTTGAAGATTGTTATGGGATCGGAAGAACCCATTGAGTTGATGATGGTCATCTCTACAGAACTTTCGATCTGCAGGACGGTGGTGAGCTCGTTACCGAAGAAGCGGGTATATAGATTATAGATGGCTAATCGCTTTATGGGAATGTAGTATTTGGCAGCTATGCATCGGCCAAAGACAGTCATCAGGTTGATAGACTCCTCGCCCGCTGCACGCATACGCGGGCTCCAGTGGAGCTTGAGGTTTTCAAGCTTCTTGGAGCCGAGTACCAGCAGCGATATATCGTCGGGATAGCACAGCGGATCGATGTTGTAGACGACCAAGGTGGTCAGGTTTGGCAGTGGAGGGATGATGGTGGTTGGGCGCGGCGTCCGTCGCGTTTGGCAGCGAATCGTCAGCGACGATAGTGAAGTTCGGCCTATGAGGCCCTGGTAGACTGTCTGTAACGGAGGGGTGTTGAGCTCCCAGCTGCGCGCATCAGCAACGACGTCAAATGGGGGCCTGGCAAGCTCCAAACATACGCAAACTCTCGGAGATTCTTCATCTTGTCCAGCGCAGCGCGCAGCACAATCTGCAGCACCATGCTGTTGTCGGGCACCCGGCCCTGCTTGTAGTCGTCTACGTCGTGCTCCCGCCAGTCGCCTTGGAGGCGGAAGGATTGGACGTAGTCGCCAAAGTTGCGCGACACCAGCGTGTTCAGGCCCATGGCGAAGGGGCTGCCGTTACCATAGCCCTCGGGCCGGCCATCGATGTAGCGTATCTCCGAGTATGAGCGCAGGGTAACGCGCTCGTAGAGTCGCGGAAGCATCATGTAGTACATGAGGCGCGACGTGCGCGTGATGCGCGCAAGGTCGCCGACATCGTCGAGCTGTGGTTGCTTGTTAACATGGCGCTCTGAATGAGCTCATGGATGGCCTTGCCCACACGCCGGCGAGACGTACGTAGGAGAGGATGAGGTGAATCAGATGTAGCGGAAGCTCCCTTGCCTGTGAACCATGTGTCCGCGCGGGGCTCGTGAACAGGGCATGTACCGGCGCCGTTATGGGTCGGTCGACAAAGGGAAGCTCAGACGCTTTGGCGGAGGCTTGCGCGCGTTTGGAAGGATGGGGCGGTTGCGGCATGAGGCTAGATGGGGGCAACACATGTGTAAGACGAGCAGAGATGGGTCCGTATTATCATCGTGGAGCATGCAGCGTCGCCGTGTGGCTGTTCCCAATCGTCATGTCGACGGTCGTTTGCTCGCTCGCGGCGGACGTCGGGCGGGCCTCGTACCCCGGACACTGGAGTCGCCGGCCGCATTAGTCCGAGCTAATCGCACAAACTGCCCATCACATGCCTGTACATGGGCGTGAGACGGACCTTTTATTGCAGCTTCTGGCCAGCGTAGACTTGTCTATTGCTCATCGTCGCCCAAGTGCCGTATACCGTATACCGTATACCGCACATCTGCCACACCCCAAACTTGGCCATGCCGTGCCACGCTACGTCACGTTATGCCACCCCCCAGACGGCACTCATCCCGGACTAAAGAACCATGGCCGCCTGCCTTCGTACTTTGCACCCGGCACCTGAAAGGGCAGCTCGACGGTGCCGTCAAACACGCTCATCGGCGGCACCGCATCATCCTCCATATCGAGATGCTCCAGCTTGTGATCCGGCACAGGCACAAGCACGCCACATTCCCAATTCCTGACATTCAGCGCTCCCGTCTTCCCTCCTTGCAGCACCTTCTGCCCGCCCCAAGCCGATTCGGATAGGTTCGCTGAACCGACATAGACCCAGGCAAATGGCCGTCCTCCCCTCTTGCGGCCACGCGCAAACAACAGTTTGTTGTGTGACAGCATACCACGCCGCGTCGAGTCATAGTCCCGGAGACACTCTTTCGGAAATGTTGACGCGTTGTAGTGCTGCCTCTTCAATGAAATGATACCGGCACAGCCGGGGCCTCCCATACTCTTCTCCACCGTCTCGTTAGTAGGAAAGTACACCCGAATATGATCGCGCACCTCAGGTACGGCTGCATTGTCCGCCGTAAAGCTCCTTCCGCATGCCGCAAGGTAGATGCGTGATAGAAACGTGTCGTTGATAGCGCCGAGGGAGGAAGCTGCGTAGTCGAGCTCAACGTGCTCAACGTCGTCGTACTGTAACTCTCGTATAGCATTCGCGAGGCCAGGGAGACCAGTCGGGCGCTCTAATTCTGCCCTGTGTGAACCGCCACTATAGCATGTTAGGGAGTATCCGTAAAAGAGACGTTGGCCGTCTTACATTGAATGAACAAAAGCCAAATGCTTCGTATCCGTAAAGTCGAATTTCAGTACTCCGTCAGTTATTCTAGGCCCAACCTCTTGTGCTTCCAGGAAGAAAATCAAGTCTCGGCCAAAAGGTGGTAGGTCCTCCACTTTGCCAATGCCGTCGTCACTCCTGCGAGGGAGGTCGATCAAGAACACCGAATTCTCCATGACGCCAGGCTGCCAATCGTTCGGTACCTCGCCCCAATCAGTCTGTGTCATATTTGCAGTCGGGACTGCAATACGTAGCTTCTCTTTCCCAAATAGCAGCAAGAACTTGCTGTGCATGCTTGCAATCATACCTCCAATGGGCGGAAAGTGGAGTTTCATATTGGGAACCCCGCTTTCTCTCCATTCTTGGATGCGTTTCTGCTGAACATCCTCGCCTCTAAACTTGCCATTCATCAACCAGATTTGCTTGACCTTCAACGGGTCAAGCTTTTCGTATAACCAACTCGAGTCATACTGGAAGGAGCTGATAACAACAATATTGACCTGGGGGGCTTCCAACACTTCATCGATGGTGATGTCATTGGTCCTGGGGTACTTTGATGCAAATGTGCGCTTGATCGTCCCTTTTGGGTATTGCAGTCTTGGTCCATTCGACGGCACGGACGCTGATGGGGATCGAGCTACCTGCTTCGAGGGTCTCTCTGGCGATATGTCGCGCTTTCGCTTACCAAGTCTTGCAAGGCGCTCCTGTTCCATGGCTTTACGATCCATGCCCATGAAGCTTATTGTTGTCTTGACGGTTGCGGGTGGGCTGGTACCACTAGCGGGCGGCTGTGTGACGTTATTCTTTCCATCCTCTTGCAGTGATAGGGCGATCGCACGTCGGAGATCCTCATCGATATCCTCGCCATTTTCCGTGTCAGAAGTGAGGTCGATGGACTCAACAAGTGCTGGAGGGTTCTGCGTTGAACCGGCTGTATCCTCTTGAAGCGACATGGCCATTGCCAATTTGAGATCCTCATCATCAGACGACATGGTGTGTGCATCGGTCTGGAACTCGTGGTTGTTGCAGGTGGTGACAGGGTAAAGAAGAGGCAAGTCCATCTGTGACTTTGACGCGCTTCACGTGAGCACGTGGCGACGGCTTGGCATTCTGAAATAGCAATGTCATCTCCTGACCTGAGAAAACAACACCATCTTGCAATTGGATCATGTGTTACTATCGCGATAGAATGCTTCTTAAAGACTTTCAGCTCTATCAATCATCTTTGCTCACTTTCTTTTGTCCGTCTCTACTCTCTCCGTCTTACGTACCCTCCGCAGTACTACGTAGCATAGATTCCGCCACTAGCCATGGCACTAGCATCAACACGGCCAACAGATTTATATAGTAGCCGTGCGCCTCTGGTCATACCCACCAACAGTACCCATAGTTTAGATTCAATCCCGCGAGACTGCCAACAAACCTTGTCGCCTAGATGCTATACGATGACCCACGACTGCTTCCTCTGACGAGGATCTGCGCCAGCGACATGACGCTCAATACAACCTGCGCCATCAATGACGTCCAGAACCCAAGCTCATGTACATCAACGCCCTCTGTGCCGCGGTACATCTTTCCAACTTTGGGGTTCACGGGATGCCTGGGATCAAGCCACCAGACGCTGATGGCATACAGCCCAACGCAGCACCAGGCGAGCATAACAATAAATATCTTGCCAATATGTCTCCTGATAACTGGGGCATGTTGCCACTCCGTTGCACCGTACTTGACAGTTGTATAAACGAGTGCGAGGTCAATGAGCATCCACAACCCGAAGATGATCCTGTCCTCGGCCTCCTCGGTCACGTATGTCGCGAAGACAATCTCCCAATCAAGTTGAATGCGAGCGAGAAAAGCGGCATGGTGTACGTTTTGTCGCGAATCGACTGGCGCGCTATGAGGGCATAACATATGGTATAGCCAAGTCCGCTGGTTCCGAGTAACACATCGTTTACTTGAAATATGCGGGGGTCAACGTGCGGGGGCAAAAGACTGTTTCGAGACATGACGATGTCATACGGACTTCGATTCTGCTAGTGGATCGGAGAAAGGAGATAAGAGTAAGAAAAAGGCGGACTTGGACTGGATGGATTGTTGATGGACACATCCGCGCGGAGCCATGACCTTTAACGCCGAACCGAAAAAAAACAGGGCCTGTAAGCCCTAACGATATCGTCTCATATCAGCCACGTCTGCCGGCCATAAGTACATTACGTATAGACCCGATCGTATGCGGGCCGGTCAATTCTGAGTCAATAAGCGAGGGCCACGACCATTCACATTTCAGAAGGCTCGTCTAACAGGTTCTCCCTCAGTGTTACCACACCCTTCCTTTCTATCCTCCGTGAAGCGTAGAAACGAACATGATGTGATCGCCCTTTTGCACTTGATACCTGTCTTCGCCTTCTAGCTCCCAGTCTGCTTCGTTGATGAGGACAAGTATCCCAGGGCGCCTGATGTGTATGTCAGCACCGCCTCGGTCTTCCCAAGAGGTGGGCGTCTTGCACTGTGTCGTCTAGAACAAACAGTTCTTTTCTTGGGTCCTTCATGACATGATCGCAAAGATATCTGACAAGGAAGGCGACAGTTGCCGGCTCGCCAGACTCGTCTTTAGTGGGCAGAGAAAGATTGTACTTTTTTTGGTTGGCGAAGAGAATCTCAAGGCCCCCGCTATGAAGATTCAGCAAAATATTCCCACCTTGCATGTCCGGATAATATACCTAAACTCGATCGTTATTGAAATAGTGTCATTGTCCGACATGTCCGGTATTGATGTCGACAGGAGTAAACTGAGCGAGCGATGAATGTGGATGAGGCTTGAGCGTCTGCTATGCTGAAGGTCAAAGATGGCCCTACCCCCTGCTGCTACCCGTAAGCGAGACTAGCGCCAAAGAAATCCTGTGGGCGGGATGGATGACTAGATGCAGTACGCGCGCATGAACAGCAACATTCTACAAATGATGAATATATCCGCAGAGTTCATCTCTATAGGCGGCAATCGAAATCCTGCAGCTGCGGACTGGGATGAGGCTGGTCTGCAACTGCTAGCTTTCGGCGCCGACACCTGCGTTGCACTTTGGGATCCCCAGGTGAGTCTGCTAGGCCAATGACGTGATCTTTCACTCACAAAAACTAGGACACAAAACTTCGCGGAGTCCAGACCATCTTGAACGGACATACAAAGGCTGTCAATGCTGTCAAGTTCTTTCCAACACAGTCACCGCATGTTTCGGTCCTACTCAGTGGGGCGTCCGACCACACCATTCGCATATGGCGAGGCCGACGGGAGGAACGATTTGAGTGTGTGAAGATTATATCAGATCACTCGCAACCTGTTACGAGGGTGGCTGTCCTCCCTGGGTCTGACAATTTCGCTACCGGATCTTCGGATGGATCAGTGAAAATCTGGAAGCTCATCCACGACGCCGACTTTGCCTCGATTGATGCCCAACTCGTACAGACTATTGCTCTTTCCCCCAAGTACTTTCCTTTGAATCTGGCGCTTGCACAACTAGATGACGTATCCACTGTCCTGGCTGTCGCGGGTACTCGTAGCACCATTCAAATCTTTGTATCTCAAGACTCGCAGTTCCAACTCTCCGCAACCCTCACTGGTCACGAGGGATGGATCCGCGCACTTGCATTTACCAGAGAGACATTGGATCCTAACAGCGATCTGCTACTAGCGTCGGCGAGCCAAGATAAGTACATACGTCTCTGGCGACTTCATCGGGGCGATGAGCTCCCAGCTGCCAGCGGAGCCCTCAATGATCCAGCTCTAGGCGGTCTAGCCAAATCGTTATCGAACAAGGCACATTGGATCAACTCGGCTACATCCAAACACTCCATCACGTTTGAAGCATTACTCTTGGGACATGAAGATTGGATCTATCAGGCTGCATGGCGGCATCGCGATGGAAAACTACAGCTGCTCACGACATCCGAAGACAACTCCCTTGCAATGTGGGAGTCTGATCCCAACTCTGGTGTATGGGTATGCATCACACGATTGGGTGAGATAAGTGCGCAAAAGGGGTCTACGAGTGCTACCGGCAGCGCAGGAGGATTCTGGATAGGCCTTTGGTCGCCAGATGGCAACACCGTTGTGTCGCTAGGACGCACGGGTAGTTGGAGGAAATGGACACATTCAGCTGCAGAAGACATGTGGACACAGCAGGTCGCCATCACAGGGCACGTAAGGGAAGTGAAAGGTGTATCTTGGTCACGCGACGGCGCATATCTCCTCACCACCAGCTCAGACCAGACGTCACGACTGTATTCGCAATGGAAACGAGACAACGTTGGCACAAGCAAATCCTGGCATGAGTTCTCGCGGCCCCAAATCCACGGCTACGACCTCAACTGCGTGGATACAGTCTCGAATACGCAATTTATCTCTGGTGCAGACGAAAAACTCCTCCGCGTCTTCGATCAACCAAAGGGTGTCGCGGAAATGCTGAATAAACTCTGCAACATTCAGACTACAACGACTCTCGATAACCTCCCTGACGCAGCCAACATCCCCGTCCTCGGCCTCTCCAACAAAGCCATCCAAGCCGTTGCCGATGACGACGAGGCAGCGCTCGAAAACGCCGACTCGGACGACCGCGAAGCCGTAGACCCATCTTCTATAATCCGCAAGTCGACCCTCGACTTTGACCACCCGCCGTTTGAAGACCACCTCGCAAGACATCTTCTCTGGCCCGAGACAGAGAAGCTCTACGGCCACGGCTACGAGATCTCCGCCGTGGCTGTAAGCAGAGATGGTGGTCTTGTAGCTACTGCATGTCGCGCGAGTTCTATCGACCACGCTGTCATTCGTTTGTACGATACAAAGGAGTGGCTTGAAGTCAAACCCCCGTTGAAAGCACATTCGCTTACCGTTACCGCGCTACAATTCTCGCCAGACGACAAGTATCTCCTCAGCGTGGGTAGAGACAGACAATGGGTTCTTTGGGAAAGAAATACAGAGCTTGAGCGCTATGCTCTCAAGTTTTCGAATCCAAAGGGCCACTCGAGGATGATTCTAGGTGCGGCATGGACGCCGCTTCAAGTCCCTACGTTCATGACTGCGGGGCGTGATAAGCGTGTTTATATCTGGCAGATTACTGATAACGGGGTCGAGATCAAGGCTACCGTGGCTACGACTGCAGCTGTTACTGCCGTGGCATGTAACAGTGTTGTAGCAGACAACAGAGTTACATTCGCGTATGGCATGGAAAGTGGGGAAATTGGCGTTGCTACTGCGCTAGTTGATGCGCTAGATAAGGTGGAAGTGACTACGCTTTCGCCCAACTTGACGACGGCGAAAACGGTGAATCAGATTGTGTGGCGGCCGAGTAGGGGGGTGGGTGTTGAGCAACAGTTCGCTGTTGCGAGCGATGATACCTCAATACGAGTCTTCAATGTGTAGGTAGATGTGTAGATGACAAAACACCCCCTTGAATGACAACCTCTATCACGTCTTATAGTTTTGCCAATCTATGAGCACCTGAAATCCTTTCAAAATCAGAATCAGATGCGACAGGAAGCAGTAGTTTAACTTTTCGATAAATCAATACTAACATTAGGTGCTAAATGGGGTATATCGCAAATCTCAACTAGTCATGTCCGAGTTCCCCTTACAAAATCACAACGCATATCACTCATGCATATCGCGGCCCAGCACCCTTCTCAGTACTCGACCCTGCAGCACCTACACCAGATCCCGATATCCCTGGGTGTCTCATCGTCATCGGCATTTGATACTGTCCCGGCACCATACCTATCTGCTGCTGCTGCTGCTGTTGACCCCCAAAGTGCTGCATGCCCATACCCTGTTGCGCATATACCGCCTGCGCTGGAAACAGAAAACTCTGCGCCTGTCCAGGAGGCGGCACAATGGCCCCGTTTTCAATCATTTTCTGCACGATGCCCGCTGCCAATTTCTCCGCGTCTTTGCCCACTTTACCGCGGCGATGCCGATGTGTGTCCACGCATGCCCACACAAAGAGAGTAAAGTGCAGCACTAAACCAAAAAACTGACACACAACAGCCGTCAACTCTACATTCGCGCGGTGCGGCTTCTCGGCCCAAATTTTGTTGATGTAAGCATCTTGCTCCTCGCAAGTAGCAAAGTTGCGCTCTGAATACAAACTATGGGTGCTGGTGCAGTCGCGGGGGCTGGAGATGTAACTGTCGTCTTGTTCCCAGACCCACGTGTTGTTCGATGCAAGGACGTAATCGCCACCGCCGTTGGAGCTGTAACTATAATCGTACATCCAGCCGTCCGGCCCACCGTACTCGCCCCAGTCGAGGGTGGAACGTAGAGCGAAAAGCGCAAACATGGCGGTTATAATAAAGGACAGCCATAGGATGAGGTCGATGGATACACGCAGACCGGGGTGCACGGGGCGTTTGCGCAAAAGGAATACAAGGATACAGATGAGGACCCATATTATAGAGACGGTCCAAGTGATGAGGCTAGGCCAGATGGACCAGTATGAGTCGTAGCTGTAATAGGAGCCATCGAGGGGGCGCGACGTCAGAATCCACGCGAAGCAGCCGATGCCAACCAAGCCTGTTATGACAAGAATGGTCTGGAGGCCAAACTTGAATTTCCAGTATCGGTCGCTCGCATTAAGCTTGTCGTTGTAGGAGAGGCGTTCTTCGGTCGTGCTGGCTTGTAGGGCTGGTGCCGTCGTCGGCGCTGCAGTGGGAGCTGTAGTGGAAGCGATGGTGGGAGCACCCGGCGCGGAGTCGGTCGTATCATGAGCCGTAGCATAGGGCGTGTTATTTGCTGTTGTTGGTCGGGAGAAGGATCGGGATGCTGGGCCCGAAGATGCAGGCGCTACAGGAGGCGATATACTATCTTGTAGCGCTTGTGCCACAACTGGGGCCTTGGGTGCGGACATTATTAGATATTAAGTAACGATTGAACGAGTGGAAGTTTGTAGCGAGTGGATGCGCAAAACGATGCGCAAAGTCAACGGACAGAAACAAAGCATGAAGAAGAAAGAGAAAAGCAGGCAACAGTAGCCAAATCTCGCGTCGAGGCGTCCAGACCGTGCCGCGCTGGCTGGTTGCCTGATTCTAGTCGCATTGGTGTCTTAATTTAGCCTCACGATGCAGCGGAACATCTGTTTAGCCGTGAAAAAGCTATGCAGGAACGTCTCTAGTGCGCCGTTTTAACAATCTTAATCAGGCAACGCTTTCGTTCTTTTTGTGTCGAGGTGGTGCTCTTCTACGTAATGAGAGGACAAGGGCGTTCGCTTCCAGGAGGTGGCCTGCAAGCGTGGTCCCACGATTGCTTATGACATGATTTGTCGTCTCATGCACGTTTATTGAAGAAGGGATAGGGTAGGTGCTGGGAGTAAATGAAGGCGTGTTATGGCACTCTCAGTTATGTGCTACCAATCGTTGATGCATAACTCATCGCATCTGGTATTCATCTAGCGCCATGCCTTTGGCAATCTTCTTAATCAGCGCCTTCTTGAGGAATTGTTCGCGGGCAAGACTTCTGGTTTGCTATGATTGTGTCAGCCTCTAGTTATGACTGCGTGCTGTGTGACCGCGACTTACCTTGACAAAGACGTCTGTACTAACGCGTCCTTTATCCAAAGCTCGACCGAGAACAAACAGTGCATCCGAGATACCTCTCTCCTCTGCAGCCAGCGTGTATAGCTGTCCTCCTACCACAGTAGGCGCTACTAGCACGTCATCGACGTCGGGCACCTTCCTCCTCCTTGCATCCTCCATCACTCGATCAGCCTCGATCATGGCAGCTTTCAGCACTTGCTCATTGGAAGCAAGCGCCGCGTCAAGCTGCTGAAGTTCGCCCAGCTCGGCCTGTAATCTAGAGTATGCATTCTGCAGAGCTACTTGTTGGGCACGCAGTGGTGCTACTGCAGCCGTGTTAGAGGCCACTGTTTGTCGAATCTGTGATACAAGCGCTTGGCTCAGGGCTTGGAGAAGTGCATCTTTCTCAGGGTTTGGCGGAACAGGGGGTACGGGCAATGGGATCTGATTGCCTAATTGAGATGGCAATGTGACTTCAAGCGAGTCATCGAGAAGGTCAACTGGAGGCTTTGGGACTGGTGGCGCTTGCTGCTGCGGTGGTTGTGAATATTGTTGATATTGAGGATGTTGCTGTGGCGGATAGCCTTGAGGTGGCTGCTGATATTGCTGATGTGGCGGCGGGGGTCCGCCGTATTGCTGTTGCTGTTGCTGTGGAACTGGTGGCCTTTGGTGCTGTTGCGCATGATGAAAACCAGGTGGTTGTGGAGGAGCTGATTTCTGGAAGTGGGGTCCCATTCGGTGGCCATCAGACACTATAGGACTTACAGGGCTGCCAAGGTCGACGGCCTGCTGGGGATAGCCTTGTGCCTGTACTTGTGGGTGTTGATGCCTTGATACAGGTGTCGGTGGGCTCAAATCATAGCTCCCTTGTCGATTTGGTGCATACTGTTGCCCCGGAGGCTGTTGCTGCTGCTGCCACTGTGACGGCGAATCGTATGTGCTTCTCTGGGGTTGTTGAAATTGTTGTGGCTGTGGGGGGTGAGGCGGCAGTGGCGGCGGTTGCGAATACCTGTCGTGAGGTGCTTGCGGTGTATGTCGGCTCTGTTCATGGGGCTTTGGCGGCTTCGGTGGGGGTGCTGGCGGTTGGCCTGGATGCGCTGGCGAGGGTGATGCGCCAGAGGGACTTTGCACTGATCGTCGCCATTCTTCGGGTGGTGGAGGTACTGGTGGGGGCGCTTGTTGTGGGGGCGCATTGTACTGCGGCTGCTGTTGTCTTGATCGCACTGGTGGTTCCTTTGCGAAGACAGTCTGTAGGACTGCTAGGAAGTCGAAGAGTGTAGACTTGTCCCAGTACTTTGCCCATTGCGCCAGGTAGGGATGGTAGACTCTGCCGTCGGTGCTCACATGCTGACCCGGCCTTAATACCATGTCATGTGATGGCGTCACGTATACCATCGGCGGTTCTCGAGGGTAGGCGTGAGGCACCCATATCGCTACCGGAAAGCCGTAGGTTGCGCCGCGAAAGGTGACAGGCAGCGTGCCTGTGAGCAGAAGAAGAAGAGCCGAGGCCCCATTTTCGTATGCTAATACGGTGAGCATGTGTGCGCTCAAGATGCGAGGGCCTCATCGTCATCGTACTATAAAGCTCCGTCTTCGGGCTGAGTGAAGCATGCGCCGAGAGAGTTTCAGCAACGTCGTGGTAGGTGCGGTTCACATCTGTGTATTCCTGCCATCTCATTAGCGCATGCAAGTCGCGACCTGGACAGTGGTAAATTACCTGAAGGAGAACGCTGTACAGCCAATTCAATACTTTCTCGGCCACGACCTGTGACATCGCAACGTGAAGGTGGGGGATGAAGCTCCAACGTGCTTGGAAGCTAGCACCACCACCCCCTCAACACCTTGGCAACTCGCGCAAAGCGTCATGCCCAGGTCCAACTACTTTTTCATCACAAAGGCAACATCTTCATCATCTTCTGTCGCAGACATGGCAGCAGCTGTCAGTCTTCTCACGCCTGTTGAAGAGCACAAAATTGTGGCCAACTCTTACATAGCATTATCCATTTGTTATTTATTTGCTCAAAACTCCTCATTTGTAGAGCTATAATATATAATACAGTGCATGCCAGTCGTGTTTCTCGTAGCCATTGCAGCGAATGTGGGCAAGATTTTTGCCAAAAGAATGTACGCCATCATAATATACAGGTTCCACCGGGGGTATCAAATCAACTGCCGCACTCAATGCTGGCTCCACTCAATCGTGTTCAAGTCAACACCCTCTTGCACAAGCTCCCAGAGCGGGCTGAGCTCTCGCAGGAAGGTCACTCGCTCTTTGACAGCCTTGAGCACGTAGTCGATCTCGGAGTCTGTGGTGAATCGGCCAATACCGAAGCGGATACTGCTGTGTGCACTCTCGTCACTGCTGCCAAGCGCTCGGAGAACGTAGCTCGGTTCGAGCGACGCTGATGTGCATGCACTGCCAGACGAGAGGGCGATATCCTTCAGCGCCATGAGGAGCGACTCACCCTCAACATAGGCGAAAGATACGTTCACACATCCAGGGTAATGCCGTTGTCGATCGCCGTTCAGTGTCGTGTGTTCCAGCGATAAGAGACCTTCCAAGAGACGATTTGAGAGGGCGGAAATTCGCTTGGTATCGTACTGAATATTGTTAGTGCTGTTCTAGCCAAACAATCATACAACCAAGTCAAGACTAGAAAAATCTCATAACCCCTGCACTGTTGTCAACATGGCGCGTCGACGGCCAGAAGCCGCCGAACACTCTGAAAGCCATGCATGTATAGAGCAAATAATCATCGTAAAACTTGAAGAAAGCCAAGATTATACGTACCTCCATTTCCTCTTTGCATATCCGCGCAGCCTCTCCCATGCCGATGGCGAGAGGAGGTGCTAGTGTGCCACTGCGCAGTCCTCGCTCTTGGCCACCGCCACTGATGATGGGGTCAAGCCTGACCCTAGGCCTACGCCGTACGTAACATGCGCCGATACCCTTGGGTCCGTAGATCTTGTGGCCGGATATGGACATCAAATCGACGTTCATCTTGTTAACATCGATAGGGATCTTGCCGACAGCCTGCGCCGCATCAGTGTGGAAGAAAATCTTCTTCGATCGGCATAAAGCTCCAATCTCCTCGACAGGCTGCACGACACCAATCTCGTTGTTGACGGTCATGATGCTGACAATGGCGGTATCTGGGCGCATGGCAGCCTCGAGCTGAGCCATGTCGATGAGGCCGTTGTTTCCTACTGGCAGGTAAGTGACGGAGAAGCCCTCATCTTGCAAATGTCTACAGCTGTCAAGCACACACTTGTGCTCGGTCTGTGCCGTGATGATGTGCTTCTTCTTGCCTCCACGTCCGAAGAAGCGTGCTACACCTTTGATACTCATGTTGTTGCTCTCAGTCGCCCCGCTGGTGAAGATGATCTCCTTTGGGTCTGCACCGATGAGGTTGGCAATGTGCTCGCGCGCATCCTCTACGGCTTTGTCGGTTTCCCACCCATAAGCGTGGGTTCGCGAATGGGGGTTGCCGTACATGCCGGTCATGAAAGGCATCATCTTGTCTACTACGCGTGGGTCCATGGGCGTTGTAGCTTGCATATCTAGGTAGATGGGGCGTGAGCCCTGGTCCATGACGGTGGCTTGCTTGAGTATGCCTGAAGCGGTAAGCATGAGTGGGCGATGGGGGGCGAAAATCCAGCTTACCGGCAGTGGGACTCAGCATCGTCTCTGCGCCCATGCCTGTTGTTGGCATGGTGGCATCCTCTACTGCCTTTTCGCCTGTCTGCTTGAGAAAAGATTGCTGGTCTTTTCGGATGGCCTGCTCCATAGCTGTGTCGACCGTCGCCATCGATGGCTTCGACTCTGAGACATAGTGGCGGCGGACATTAGAGAGACGAGCAAACGCAGACGATGGATAGCGGCGAGAGGCAATGCGCAAGGCCTGCCTCGCGACTGTGGGTGCAATACTCGACATGTTTGGTGATGGAAAGGAAGTGGAAGAGTTGAGAAAATCACTTCGCCCCCCTCCCGAGGTCTGCAGCTTGAGGAGGTCAGAGCGTTTTAGTGGGCGCAGGTTCGCTGACTAAGGAAGCCCGTGGTGCGCCTCAACCTGGGCGGCAGCGTCGCTCTTTGTCTGCATCTTGCACGCTCCTGTGACAGTAATCGACTCGGATGCCACGGAATAATCTACCCGCCGACCCCCTTGGCCCGTCTTCATAACTGACTGCGCGAGTTCTTCACGTGTCGTGCCCAAATTCGCAGTCGTCCGCCTCGGGCATTAACTTTTGGCTTGGCAATCCGGAGATCCGGCCGTGGCGCAGTTCCTTCAGACGTCATTCGCGAACCCTAGCCACCATCACACGCATTGGAACCCACGTCTTTAGGCGCCTGCTTGCTGGCGAAAGCTGCACAATTTCACCCCTCACCCCCTTAATCCTAACTGCGCATCCATTCCCAAGCAGCCTCTAACACAATAACCCCGCCATGAGTTGGAAAGGTCTCACAAAGAGCGTCACTCGGGTATGGCAGGCATCCCTATGCGCCGCCTTGGGCGTCAAGACTTGACTGACAGGTTGCATAGGCGCCGCAGACGTTCAAGGCAAAATTCAACCTCGTATGTTTCCCACAGGCTCCCTACGACTTCCTGCGCCATATGCGCCTGGTTCCGGCTGTGTGCAACCTCTGCTGACACAGGCCATGCGCAGGGCGAGATCACAAAAGACCCCATCTATATTGATGCTGAGCGACGCTTCCAAGAGCTGGAAAAGGAGACGAAGAAATTGCATGATGAATCAAAAAAGTAAGCGCCTAGTCTGACCTGGCTGTAGGAAGCACCCAGCTCACATGTAACAGATACTTTGAAGCCATAAATGGTGCGTAGACCCGACGCTCCCGTATGCAAAGCCTCGCCTAACGCATCTTCTAGGCATGCTCAACCACCAGATGGAGTTTTCCAAAGCAATCGCCGATATCTACAAGCCCATTTCCGGACGAATGTCGGATCCGGATTCCTTCCTCGACGAGGGCAATACCGCAGGCATAGAAGCGTGCGAACAGTATGAATCGGTCGTCAGGGAGCTACAGGAAACACTGAAGCCTGAACTTGAGATGATAGAGTCGCGGGTTATTCGCCCGGCAGACGAGCTACTGGTAATCATCAAGGCCGTACGAAAGATCGCCGCCAAGCGCGACCACAAGCAACTCGACTACGATAGGCATCGGGCTGCATATAAGAAGCTGGAAGAAAAAAAGGACAAGACGCTCAAGGACGAAAAGGCAATGTACAAGGCTGAGAACGACGTAGAACAGGCGACACAAGACTACAACTATTTCAACGATTTGCTCAAGGACGAACTACCAAAGCTTTTCACCCTTGAAAGAGAGTTCATCAAGCCTCTCTTCCAATCCTTCTACTACATGCAGCTGAACGTTTTCTACACGCTACACGAGCGCATGCAACGGCTTGACATTGGCTACTTTGACCTAACGCTCGACATCGAGGCCGCCTATCAGAAGAAGCGCGGAGACACTCAGGAAGAGGCAGAAAAGATATCCATTGTCAAATTCAAGACAACTGGCGGGGCCCGTGTGGCTGGCGCACGTCCAGGCCAGTCAAAGTATGCCGTGAAGGCACTCGAAGCGAAAGGCGGCCGAACTTCAATATCCGAAGAAACCGAAACTCCACCACCACCATACAGTCCGGGCGCTGCTGGAGGGGCCGTCAAAGACGTCAAATCCCCAGCTCTATCAGGAGGCTCATGGGGTTCCGTGGCCAAAGCCAAGGGCGCTGCACCCCCACCACCAAAACCAAAACCCTCTCGTCTTAGTGGCATACCCGCGCATGAAACCGTCACAGCGCTTTACGATTACGAAGCACAAGCAGAAGGCGACTTGAGTTTCTTGACGGGCGATGTAATCGAGATTGTCTCTAGAACACAAAATGACAATGAATGGTGGATCGGCAAGGTCAGAGGGAAGCAGGGACAGTTCCCAGGTATGTACTCATTAGTCTTGTGATGATGATTATGGTTGTGACTAATCGTGCCCAAAGGAAACTACGTCAAGCTGAACCAATAGTCGACGCTCAGCCTGTCATCTCCTGCGTTGCGACTGCGAGGCCGTACCTGCTAAAGCGTTGTTGCTGTTCCGTTTCAGTCGACTGAATTGGGGGAAGTATTACGTCTCTAGACTCTGTACGCTAGATTAGAGCCTGGTTGCAGCGCGTTTGTTACTTTTTGCATTTGTTCAGACTAATTTTCACACTACATCAGTAAACTTGATACGTGCTTCTTGTGCATTTCTCTTGTGTCCTATTTGCCCACTGGAATAGATGACAAAGTGTTCTTTTTCACAACTCGCGTTTTCTTTGGTATCAGGTACTTCCAGCAAAGTAGATTCTCAATGGTTCCCTATGATTAAACCACATTGTGCGTATTCAGACTGGTATATGAAAATGATGTTTCTCTCTTGTCCTTGGCCGTTCGGCACTCAACGATTCCTCATTAGCCTGCGCGTTGGTGGGGCATTAGAACCGTGTATATATTCTTATCGACAGTATTCATGCGTTATGGCTAATTCAAAGGATGCTAAACGATGTATTGGAAATTTAAATATATATAGCCGTACAGTACATCGTGTGTTAGAAGAGTATATAACATGCTGAACAGAGATGTGATATCTTCTTTCTCAAAAGAGACCCCGGTATAAGGCGTAAACAAAAATCATCAGACCATATAGATGTTTCAACTAGATACTTGATCTGTTGATGTCGACATACATGTATTGTTGGTTAACTAAAATGCATTCGGCCCGAGCACTAACTTCTCCAAAGAGCTCAGAAGTAGATGCATCAGCTAGCTCATGGACGTCTGCTATCTAAGTAGTATAATCTGCACCATGCTTAGAAGTGGGTATATCAGAAATTGCCTAGCTTGTGCATAATACATAGAAGATCAAGATCCCTCCCTCCCACCCGAAGATAAGTCTAGTGCTTCTCCACACAAAGCCGAGAGTTGCCTGGCCAAAATCATAAGAGAAAATAGAGAGCGCCGCGAACAACAAAAATGCCTAGTACCGTTCTCCAAGACCTTATGTCGCACATGGATAGTACATACAGATCCATGGACGTATTGATCTTGTTTTTTTTTACTTTTTCAGGAAGCCAAACTTCATTGGTGAGATTGTTGCTCTGCGCGATGATTGCGTTGTTGACGTTTAGTACTGCTGGGGATGCCATGATGTGTGGGATCGTTGGACTACAAGGAAGTTGTAGTGTAGATGTTGCCTTCGATGACTTTACTTTGCGTCTGCACTGACTGCACTCTACGGACATGTATATTTGGCCTGGCTGCTAGTGTGAGACTCCTCATTGCAATAGTAAGATAATTTGCTGTGCCACTCATCATCACTTGTTTTGTTTCAATCTGCCTTGTCGTTTCCAAGTTAGCGTTGCCTCACTTTCTTCGTTCCGCAGCTGCTATTCTTGCCTCTTGCCTAATGTCCTTAATGTAGTGTTCTTGTACAGATCCATGGGTTCTTTTGTGTTTTGCTTGAGTACGTGTTCAACAGTATCGAGTATTTTTATGGTATTTGGAAAGCCTTTCTAGCTTTATTCGATAGGTTGCAGACCGCGATATACACTGTCGGTGTCGGGGGCATATTGTACATTCTGTGTGAGTCTCTGTGTCCTTATGTACAGACTATTGGTGCGCTTAAAAACTTGGTTTGTCGAAGGTAGGTGCTAAGAGGCATAGAATGGGTCGGCCGTGTTGGCTGTTGATGTTAAGATGTTGCTGTGGCGCCGTAGCCATAGTGAACACGGCGACAGGATATTGGCATCACAATCCAGCTCTTTGATTTCATAGTTTGATCAATTCCAAGAATCTAGTTCACGCTGTTGCCTAGCAGTCGTTGCAAACGTGCGATTGGTCGCCGCGGATAATCCACCAATATGTCGCAAACCCCGCACTTCGGGGGCGTCAACCTCAGCTGAACCAGACAGACATTTCACTGCTCATACTACTCCAAATTCAAGCATTTCATGCGCTTATTGAAATGAAGATATTTGGTATATCCCTCGTATTGTTGACGTTCGCGTCTGGCAGCGTAGCTGCCCAAGGTAGGTCCCTCTCTCTCTCGCTATAGTGTATTCAACGCTAAGAAAGTCTATAGAAGCGCTTCATGTTGCTAAGATTGACTCTAATGAAGAGGGTCAGACTTTGGCACCCCTAGTCAATCGCAATGGCTGGGTAAATCCTGAAGATCTAATTCCGATGCCACAGTGTATCGCTCAGCAAGATCAATCCTCCTGGCTGAGTGCCATGACAAAATGCACCAGCAGACGATGCACGTCGCACTTCGGAGTAATCTGTACCCACCACCAGTGGCTTACTCAGCTTAGCTGTCTCAGCATTGAGTTTTCCTCTGATATGGTCAGGGCTTACGTCCCATACTGTAGTCGATCTGTGCTCTCCAAGGCGCAGTTATTTCGGTGGATTCATACAATCACAGGTCGGACGTGGCTTGTTGAGGTCGGCGACGCTAACGGGCTACAAACCCTTTCACCGGCCTCCCTGGCTGGAGGCTATGCGGCTGTCAACGTGATCAACAAAGCACCAACATGCTTGACAAACTCGGCTTCTGCATTATCCATGGAGCCTTTTCAATACGTGATGGCATCCTGTGGTTTCACATCCAACACCCGACACACTGGAAACGCCGCTCGTCCATGGGAGTATAGTGAATCATTGCGGTCTATCATTGCTTTGGACTTTGAAACGGCCGGTTACGACATCACTCAATACGATATACAATATGGCGACTATTTTGATAAACGATGCTTCTGTGAAGCGTTTAGTACGGACCTGAATATGGAGTCTTGTCCAGGGCCGGGACTAGCATCAACAAGAGAGCGGGTGTGGCTCAACGCCACTTGCGGATCTACTTATTTACCCGACAATTGGACGGACGGACTGCAAACCACGACATTCTCTTACATCCCCACCGACAGATGGCACTGGCCCAATTGCGTTACTGCCATGCCGAAAAAAGTGATCGGACTTACGGATCGTTGCACAGCCGATGCTTGCGAGCTTGACTCAAGCGGTTACTGCAATATTAAGCGTGCAGTAGACAGAGCTTGTTTCTGCCGCAATATCAGCTATAACACTTGCAAAGGATCATGTCATGTCTTCGAAACCCGGATAGATTATGTGGAGTGGCTCCACGATCTTTGCGGCAGCGAGCATGGATGGCACGGCTTACCGAAGCATTGGCGTCTGTTAGCTGACCCTACCCCTCTCGATATGATCCCT
>Ga0265797_10002344_pt1 | contig 31929 bp, 30 predicted proteins | sample P2T30metagenome_FD_192433 | JGI IMG/M metagenome (GOLD analysis project Ga0265797, IMG submission 192433) | Plant litter microbial communities from East Loma Ridge, Irvine, California - P2 T30 | ecosystem: Environmental > Terrestrial > Plant litter > Unclassified | place: USA: California... | reverse complement strand
CACCCGCGCCGCCGCGGCGTACGAACCTTCCTCGGCCACCTTGGCGAACATGGCCAACCCTTCGAAATCGGGGAGTCTGCTCATTTCAAATCTGCAACGATGGATTGCAGGCAATTCTATTTTGCAGTGACGCCCAAGTCGATACGCTTCTCCCACACCGCAACATTCTTACAACTCCACGGAAGAAACATCATGAGCAAGAAACTTGAAGGCAAGATCGCACTGGTCACCGGCGGTACCTCCGGCATCGGCCTGGCCACCGCCAAACGTTTCGCCGAAGAAGGCGCCTACGTGTACATCACCGGCCGCCGTTCGGCCGAGCTGCAAGCGGCGGTCGCTGAAGTAGGCAATGCCACCGGCGTGCAAGTGGACTCCACCCGGCTGAACGAACTCGACGGGCTGTATGACCGCATCCGTGCCGAGCGGGGCCGCCTGGATGTCGTGTTCGCCAACGCCGGCGGCGGTTCGATGCTGCCGCTGGAGCAGATCACCGAGGCGCACTACGCCGACACCTTCGACCGCAACGTCAAGGGCGTGCTGTTCACGGTGCAAAAGGCGTTGCCGCTGCTGTCGCGGGGCGCGTCGGTGATCCTCGCCGGCTCTACCGCTGGCAGCTCCGGCACCGCGGCCTTCAGCGTGTACTCGGCCTCGAAAGCGGCGGTTCGCGCGCTGGCCCGCAGCTGGATTATCGACTTGAAGGACCGCGGCATCCGCGTGAATACCCTCAGCCCCGGCGCAACCCGCACGCCGGGCCTGGTGGAACTGGCCGGCCCCGACGCGGCCCAGCAGCAGGGCCTGGTGGATTACCTCGCCGCCCAGATCCCGCTGGGGCGGGTGGGCGAGCCGGTGGAAATCGCCAACGCGGCGGTGTTTTTGGCCAGCGACGACGCCAGTTTCGTGAACGGCGCCGAACTGTTCGTGGACGGCGGCCAGGCGCAAATCTGAACGCGCCCGGTCGCACCAGGCCTAGCCCGTTACCCGCGCCGAAGGCAGCTGCCCGGCGAAGGTAGCGGCCAGGCTGGCCAGCACCATGCGGCCCATGCGGGTACGGGTTTGCACGGTCGCGCTGGCGCGATGAGGTTGCAGTACCACGTTCTCCTGGGTGAACAACGCGGGGGGCACGTCGGGCTCGTCGACGAACACATCCAGCCCGGCACCGGCGATACGCTCCTCGAGCAGGGCCGCTACCAGGTCGGGTTCGTTCACCAGCTTGCCCCGGGCGATATTTATCAAGTAGCCGCCCTTGCCAAGCGCGTCCAGCACGGCGGCATCGATGATCCCCTGGGCATTGTCCGCCGCCGCCGCCACGATCAGCGCGTCGCTCTCTTTGGCCAGTTCGATCAGGCTGGGTACGAAGGTGTAGGGCACATCGTCCATGGCCTTCAGGTCGGTGTAGCGGATCGGGCAACCGAAGGCGCTGGCGCGCGTGGCCACGGCACGCCCAACCCGGCCCAGGCCCACGATACCCACCCGCATCCCGCTGAACTGCCGCGCCAGGGGCAAGGGTGCCAGCGGCGTGGGGCTGTCTTTCCACAGGCCCGCCCGCACATAACGGTCACCGGTGCACAGCCCGCGACAGGCCGAGATCAGCAAGCCGATGGCGAGATCGGCCACGTCTTCGGTCAACGCCCCGACGGTGGCGGTCACATGGATGCCGCGGTCCCGGGCATAGGCCAGGTCCACGGCGTCGGTGCCAACCCCGTTCACGGCGACCACTTCCAGCTTCGGCAGTTGCTCCATGACCTCCCGGGCGATCCCGGTGTGGCCGCCTGTGACCACGCCCCGGATATTCCCGCCATGCTCGCGAAGGAAGTGGGCCTTGTCCGCCTGCTCGTAATAGCGGTGCACGGTGTAAGTGGCGTTCAGCGCCTCGAGGATCTCGGGGATCAGGATGGCGCTCAGTTGCAGCACTTCAGGTTTCATCGGTTCGTCTCCACAAGGGCCGGATCAGCCACGGCCCACGAAAGGCATGTTGGTAGCCATCACTGTCATGTTCAGTACGTTGGCGCTCAGCGGAAGGCCGGCGATGTAGCGCACCGCGTCGGCCACATGGCTGACCTCTACCATCGGTTCCACGGCGATCTCGCCATTGGCCTGGCGCACGCCCTTGGTCATGCGCACCGACAGTTCGGTCAGCGCGTTGCCGATGTCGATCTGGCTGCAAGCAATGTTGTATTCGCGGCCGTCCAGGGCCAGTGCCTTGGTGATCCCCAGTACCGCGTGCTTGCTGGCGGTATAGGGCGCGGTGAAGGGGCGTGGGGTATGCGCGGAAATAGAGCCGTTGTTGATGATCCGGCCACCCTGGGGTTGTTGCCTGCGCATCAGCCCGAACGCGGCGCGGGCACACAGGAACACGCCAGTGACGTTGGTATCGATCACGTTCATCCACTGGCTCACGTCCAGCTCGTCCACCGGCACGGCCGGGGCATTGATGCCAGCGTTGTTGAACACCAGGTCGAGCCGGCCATACACCTCCTCGATGCTGGCAAACAGCGCCTCGACGCTGGCCGGGTCGCGCACGTCGGTGGGCACCGCCAAGGCTTGCTGGCCCAGGGCCTGGGCCTCGGCGGCCAGCGCCTGTAGGGGCTCGGATCGGCGGCCGGCCAGCACCACGGCAAAGCCGTCCGCCAGCAGGCCCAGCGCGACCGCGCGGCCGATACCGCTAACGGCGCCGGTCACCAGGGCGACTTTCACAGGGGCGTTGGTTGTCATTGTGTGTGCTCCTTGTGTGAGGAAAGAGTTACCGGGCGTGGGCCAACGCGCATTTCCAACGCGCCGATACCTTCGATGGCTGCATTCACCACATCGCCCGGCTGAAGGGCCGCGACGCCGGTCGGGGTGCCGGTCATGATCAGGTCGCCGGGCCGCAGGGTAATGTAGGCCGACAATTGGCTGATCACATCCGCCACGGGCCAGATCTGCCGCGAAAGGTCCGAGCGCTGGCGTTCCTGGCCATTCACACTCAGCCAGATGGCGCCTTCGCGGGGGTGGCCGATCTGCCCCGCCGGCACGAGGGCGGTCATTGGCGCGGCGCCGTCGAAGGCTTTTGCGGCCTCCCAGGGCTGGCCCACCGCCTTTGCGGCCATTTGCAGGTCGCGGCGGGTGAGGTCCAGCCCGGCGGCATAGCCCCACACATGGGCCAGCGCGTGCGCCGGGTCGATATTCGCGCCAGCCTTGCCGATGGCCACCACCAGTTCGATCTCGTGGCAGAACTCATCGGTAAGGGGCGGGTAGGTGATTTCGCCCGTGGCGTCGGTCACCGCGCTGGCGGGCTTCATGAAGTACAGGGGCTTTTCTTTCGCGGCGTCCGCCGCGGCGTCCCAGTGGTAGTTGCGCCCCAGGCAGAACACTCGGCCCACGGGAAAGCGCAGCTCACTGTCGCGCACCGGCAGTGTGGTCAAAGGTGTTGCCTCCAAAGCCAATCCAGCCATGGTTGTGTTCCTTGTAAGCGTGGTTGGGCAGGGCCCATCCTACGGCGGCAGGGGCGGCGAGAGTTGGACAAAGCGGGGTTGCGGCTGGACGAAACCGGGCAATGCGCGCCCAAAAAAATGGGCCGCCTGCTGGCGGCCCCAAGGGTGGATACGCTGTTAACGGGCCTGCAACTCGATACGGTGCAAGCGGCCCAGCAGGAACGAGTACGACAGCGTGCCGATGGCCGCCACCGCGCCGATGAACCAGAAGGCATAGGCGAATTGATGGGTGGTTTGCACGATAGCGCCGATCACGATAGGCGTAACGATCCCGCCAATGTTCGCGGCCAGGCTGGTTACGCCCCCCGTGAGCCCGATGAGTTCCTTGGGCGCCACTTCAGACACGGCGGCCCACGAGGACGACGCAATGCCCTGGGCAAAGAAGGCGCAGGTCAGCACCGCGATGCACACCAGGTTGGAATCGGTGAAGTTGACCAGCACGATGGACATCCCCAGCGCGGAACCCACCACCAGCGGTAGCTTGCGGGCGAACGACAGCGAGTGGCCGCGACGGATCAGCAGGTCCGAGATGATCCCCGCCAGCAGAATGCCGACGGTGGCGCCAATGAACGGCAGCACGGCGAAAATCCCCACCTTGATGGTGCTCATCTGGCGTTCTTCCATCAGGTAGGTGGGGAACCAGGTGAGGAAGAAATACAGCGCCGAGGTGCTGGCGAATTTGCCGATGCAAATGGCCCACACCTGGCGGTAGCGGAACAGCTCGGCCACCTGGCGCCAGTTGAAGCGGGTGCGTTGCTGGCTGCTTTTCACCAGGCCACCGCCATCCTCGATGTATTGCAGTTCTTCCTTGCTGACTTTCTTGCAGTTGAGCGGGTCCCGGTACACGAACAGCCACACGATACCGAACACGATGCCCACGATACCGGTGCTGTAGAACACGTGCCGCCAATCATAAGTGGTGGCGATCCACAACAAGGCGCCGGTGAACAACGCGGTGCCCAGGTATTGGCCGCACACGTAGATGCTGCTGGCCATGCCCCGTTCCCGTGCCGGGAACCACACCGTTACCGCGCGACTGTTGGCGGGGAAGGCCGGGGCCTCCATGGCACCCACCGCCAGGCGCAGGCCGAACAGCGAGGCAAAACCGCCTACCAGGCCCTGGCACACGGTGGCCGCCGACCAGGTGATGAGCGATGCGCCGTACGTTACTCGCGAGCCAAAGCGGTCGGCAATGAAACCGGCCGGCACCAGCGCGAAGGCGTAGGTCCAGGCGAAGGCCGAGAAAATCAGCCCCATCTGGATCTTGTCCAGGCCAAGGTCCTTGGCCATGAACGGCGCCGCAATGGAGATGTTGACCCGGTCCACGTAGTTGATGATGGTGGCGATCAACAGCAGGCTCAGCATGAACCATCGCCTGCGGGTGGGGAGGGCGCCAGCGCGAGCTTGTGAGGTGGCCGGCGCGGCAGTGTCGGTGGGCGAAGCGCTGGCGCTGCCAGCGCCGGAAGCAGGGACAAATGCAGCGCCGTGCGGTGTATTGGGCATGGGCGAACACCTTTTAATTATTGTTGATAGATGTTGGAGTGCAGGTTTCAGGTTATCGTACAACTGGTTGACGTCAACGCCCAAGCCTGTGAAAAATAGTGCCGCCCACGCAGGTCGATAAATAAGTGCAAGAATTCCCGACAGCGCCACAGGCCGGATTCCAAGCGGTAGAAGCGCTGAAAAGGCTGATACAGAGGGGTTTCAAACTTCCATGGCCATGGGGCGTTTTTGGACTTGGCGGTAAACGCTTCGGGCAGCGCAATTCAGGGGGCAACGCAGTTGTCCTACATGTGTGGGAATGCCCACGTCACGGGCTTGCCCTGGGGCCCCTTGCCGGGCTGCAAACAGGAGTCACGATGCGGTCATCTTCAAGGCCAGTGCCTACGTTCGGCATGCAACAGCGCAGCGAGCACGCCGATTTCTATATCCGGGACAAAACCGTGCATAACGCCGAGGCGGGCGCGCACCGGCATGAGTACTTCCAGATCCAGATCAACCTTGGCGGTGACACCGTGCATTACCTGGGCAACGTGGAGCGGCCGTTTGCGCGCCATGCCCTGGCGTTCATCCTGCCGCACCGGGTTCATTTGATACCGCCCCCGGAAAGTGGTCATTTCGTGCTGATCAATTTCGATCAGAACTTTTTGCTGCCGCATCTGCAATGTTCACCGCTGGACCTGGAAGACGTGTCGATCCAGCAAGCCCCGGAGCTCACCCCGTTCAGGTTCCAGGCGCAGGTGGATTTCGTGCTCGATGGGGCGCCGCTGGCGCAGGTTCTGGCACTGCTCGAGCAGATGCGCCAGCTGGACGGTAATCGGGAATTCGGTACCCGCGAGCAGCTCAAGGGCTGCTTGCTGCAATTGATTGGCATCGTGTGCCGTTGCTATGCCCAGCCCCTCACGGCCCTGGCCGCCGGCAATGCCGCCCGCCATAGCCGGCGCGACGCCCTGGCACGGATGACCGAATACGTGCGCAAACACCTGGCGGACCCCGACCTGGACCTGAAAACCGTCGCCGCCGCCACCTACCTTTCGCCCAATTACCTGACCCACTGGCTGCGAAAGGAAACCGGCAAGACCTTCAGCGAGCTGGTGCTGGAGCGCCGCATGCACCTTGCGCGCAACCTGCTGCTCAACAGCACCCGCCCCGTGGGGGAGATCGCCATCTTGTGCGGGTTCGCCGACGAGGCCTACTTCTCTCGCCGCTTTCGCCAGGCCCATGGCTTGCCGCCGGGGCAGTTCCGGCGGCGGGACGCGGGAGCGTAGGGGCGGGCGGGTTCACCGAAACGCGGGCACCACCTGCTCGATAAACAGCGCCAGGGATTTTTTCTTCTCGGCATGGGGCAGGCTGTTGTCGCACCAGAAGCTGAATTCGTCCACGCCCAGTTCCTGGTAGTGACGGATACGCTCGATCACCTCGCTCGGTGTGCCGATCATGGTGTTCTTGCGGATGTTCTCCAGCTTGAATTCCGGCCGCTCGGCGAACTTTGATTCCGGGCTGGGCTGCAGGAAGCCATTGACGGGTGCTTCCTTGTTGCCGAACCAGGCGTCGAAGGTGCGATAGAAACGCGAGATGGCCTTGGCGCCGACCTCCCAACCATCGGGGTCGCCCTCGGCATGCACGTGGGTATGGCGCAGCACCATCAGTTGCGGCCTGGGCACTTCAGGGTTGTTGGCCAGGGCAGCTTCGAATTTGTTCTTCAGGTCCACCACTTCTTCATCGCCCTTCATCAAGGGCGTGACCATTACGTTGCAGCCGTGCTTGACCGCGAAATTGTGGGAATCCGGATCGCGCGCGGCAATCCAGATCGGTGGGGTGTTGATCGGCTTGGGCACGCTGGTGGACACCGGGAATTTCCAGATCTCACCGTCATGGGCGTAGTCGCCTTCCCACAGTTTGCGCACCACCGGCACCATTTCGCGCAGGGCGTTGCCGCCACTGGACGCGGGCATGCCCCCGGCCATGCGGTCGAACTCCACCTGGTAGGCGCCACGGGCCAGGCCGACTTCCATTCGCCCGTTGCTGATCACATCCAGCAAGGCACATTCGCCAGCCACCCGCAGCGGGTGCCAGAAAGGCGCGATGATGGTGCCAGCGCCCAGGCGGATGGTCGTGGTGCGGGCGGCCAGGTAGGCCAGCAGGGGCATCGGGCTTGGGGAGATGGTGTATTCCATCGCATGGTGCTCCCCGATCCACACGGTGCTGAACCCTCCGGCTTCGGCCATGAGGGTGAGCTCGGTCAGGTCTTCGAAGAGTTGCCGGTGGCTGACCTGGTCATCCCAGCGCTCCATGTGTACGAACAGCGAAAATTTCATCTCGGCCTACCTGTGCTTGTTGTGGGCGCCGCGGCGACGATAACGAGGCGGCGCCGTATGGATTCAAACCGTCCTGTATTGGTATACCATAATATGGCTCGCCGCAAGGGATTTCGCGTCGACGAGCGGTACGGGCCCAGCGTATACGCCGGTTACGCTACGTGTTGTGTCTCGGCGCTGGCCTTCTACGGTGGGCATAGCGCAGGTAGAGGGTTGAGATTTTTGGAATACCATAATACGGTGTGTTCATCGGAGGCCGCCGCCGGTCTCCCGGTTTCGCTTCATACAACTACAACAACAGACAAGCACGAGACTTCCGAATGTCTGAACAGACCCGCTCTACCTTGATCGAAAACCACACGGTCGATCAGGTTCCGCTCAGCGCTCGCCACGGTAGCGTGCGCGACCTCTTCACCCTCTGGTTCAGCACCAATATCGCGCCGCTGCCTATCGTGACCGGGGCCATGGTGGTTCAGGTCTTCCACCTGGACCTGCTCTGGGGCCTGCTCGCCATCGTGCTGGGCAACGCCCTCGGCGGTGTGGTCATTGCCCTGGCGTCCGCTCAAGGCCCAAGGCTGGGCATTCCACAGATGGTGCAAAGCCGTGGCCAATTCGGCCGCTATGGGGCGCTGTTGATCGTAGGCTTCACGGCGCTGATCTACCTGGGCTTCTTCATTTCCAACATCGTGCTGGCGGGCAAGTCGATCCACAGCCTGGCGCCCGTGGTGCCGCTTGAAGGCGGCATCCTCCTCGGCGCGCTCGCCGCGACCGTGATCGGCGTGCTGGGCTACCGTTTCATCCACGGGCTGAACCGCCTGGGCACCTGGGTCATGGGCCTGGCGCTGCTGGCAGGCTTTGCCATGGTGCTGACTCAGCCGTTGCCTGGCGACTTCCTCAGCCGCGGCGGTTTCAACCTCAGCGGGTTTATCGCCACGTTGTCCCTGGGGGTTATCTGGCAGATCAGCTTCTCGCCCTACACCAGTGACTACTCGCGCTACCTGCCGCCGTCGGTGGGGGTATGCAAGCCTTTTATCGCGACCTACCTGGGCGCGACCCTGGGGACCATCCTCTCGTTCAGCTTTGGCGCGGTGGTGGTGCTGGCCAGCGCCCCCGGCACCGAAGCCATGCAAGCAGTGGAACAGGCCACCGGCGCCCTGGGCCCGGTGTTGATGGTGCTGTTTCTGTTCAACATCATCAGCCACAACGCCCTCAACCTCTACGGCGCGGTACTGTCGATCATCACGTCGATCCAGACCTTCGCCGCCGGCTGGACCCCAACCGTAAACGTCAAGGTCGTGCTGTCCGCCGTGGTGCTCGCCGCCTGTTGCCTCACCGCATTGGGTGCCTCGGCGGACTTCATCAGCCGGTTCATTGGTTTGATCCTGGCACTGTTGCTGATTCTGGTGCCGTGGGCGTCGATCAACCTGATCGACTTCTACCTGATCAAGTACGGCTTCTACGACGTACCGTCGCTGTTCCGCGCCGATGGCGGGGTGTATGGGCGCTTCGAGGGCCACGCCATCGGCGCCTACGCCGTCGGCATCATGGCCCAGTTGCCCTTCGCCAACACGGCGCTGTTCGTGGGGCCCTACGCCAACCTCGTTCCCGGCGCGGACCTGTCCTGGGTGGTCGGGATAGCGGTGACGTGCCCGCTGTACTTCTGGCTGGCATACGACCAGGCGGCGGTGAAGGCGCGGCGCAAGGCAATGCAAGGGCAGGGCGCCAGTGAGGCCTGTGCCGCCGACAGGGCCTGGCCGCAGGGCTAGGCCGTTGAGAAACCCTGTCAGGTGCGGTGCTTAAAACGGCACCTTCACCGCCACCGTCGCGGCCACATCGGTGTAGTCACTGCGCACCTGGGTGCTGTAATTCACCGTCAGCTCAGCCCCGCTCGACGTCAGCGGGGTTGCAAAGCTCAGCCCGCCGCGCACAAGCCACGGGCTGGCCTGCTCAGCGCGGGTTTCAAAGCGCTGGCCGGGCGCCCCGGCAAAGCGCGCGGTGACGGTGCCCGGGGCATTGATGAGGTCCAGGCCCGCGCCCAGATCAACACGCAAGCTGGCGCCTCGGGGGCTGAACTGGTGCTCCAGGCGCCCGTCTATGCCTGCGATCAATTGCTGGGTCTGGCGTTCGTCAACGGTTAGCAGCAGCGGCGCGATAGCGCTTGATCCTTGCTCGCGGTACGCGTCATCGCGCAGGTGGCTATAGTCCAGCCGCAATGAGGGCACCAGGCGGGTACGTTCGGTCAGGGCGTAAGCGTGGCCAAGGCTGGCACCGACGGTCGCCACCAGGCTGTCGAATTCACCTTTGGCGTCGCCGCTCACCCCCGACAACGCCAGGCTGCGCTCGCCCTGCACGCGGTTGCGACCGGCGCCGGCATACAGCAAGAACTCAGTATCCGGGGCCAGGGTATAGGCGCTGTACCCCGTGAACTGCCATAGCTCCAGTTGAGTGTGCTGGCCGCTACCCACGGCATCGCCCTGGGTGGCACCGTTGGCATAGGCGAAGGCCAGGCCGACCCGCTGGGTTGCCGAGACGCGCGTGTCCATGCCAATCACTTGCCCGCTGCCGCCGCTGCTGCCCGAGGTTCTATCAGCCACGCTGGTAAAAGGCTTGGACCACAGCGTGGGGGCCGGCTGCAGATTGGGCGTTTCGCGCGTCACCGGTACGAGGCGATCCTGCAGCGCTTGGCTGATTTCGCCCAGCGCGGCCTGGCTGGCACGCAGGCTGGCATTGCCTAGCGGCAGGGTTTGGGTCAGGGCGCTGGCCACTTCCGCGGTGCTGGTAGCGGACACAAAGTAGGGCGTAAGCGGGCTGGTGCTGCCCTTGGCCAGTTCCTGGTCCAGCACCCGCGCCGCCGCTGCCGCGCGGTTCATGCCCTGAGCCTGCGCGGCCCCTTGCATGCCATTGGCGTTCTTTGCCGTCAGGGTGAGGTCCAGGGTATTGCCGTCTTTTACCGCCCCGAAGTTGAACAGGGCGGAGTTGCTGCTGACCGTGAAGGTACCGTCCGATACCAGCGCGCCCGCGCTGAGCACGTCTTGCAGCCGGCTTGCCTCCAGGGGCTGGGTGGCCTGGGTGAGGTCTACCTCGATGCGCGCCCGGGCGGGAAGGGTAGCCGTACCCGAGACCACCAGCCGGCCGTAGTGCGTTGTGTCGGTGACTTCGGCACGCAGTACCCCGCCCGCCACCTGTTCGAAGTTTCCGATAATGGTCGAAGGGCCGGGTCGATCGCTGTCAGGGGCACCCAGCACCAAGGTGCCATGGTTGCTGAAGGATCTGACCGACAGCTGATCCTCGGCTTGCAGCCTGTAGGTCGCGCCCTTGTCCACGTAAAACGGCACGGTCGGGGCATCGACCGGCCCCTCGAAGCGGGCATGATCGCCGACAATATGAACCGAGCCCAAAAAAGCGTTTTCAACGACTTTCAGTGAGCTGCCATCATCAGCCCCGATGGTGCCGCTGTTGATCAGCGTACCGATATGTTCACTCCCGATTACCAGCCCTTCGCTAAGGCCCCAGATCTGCCCGGCATTTACCAGCCTTGGGGTGCGGGCGCTTACAACGAGGCCGCTGCTGAAGTCCCGGCCGCCACCTATATACCCGGAGTTGTAGATGCCGCCCTGGATATCCCCGGAGATACCAAAGCCGTAAGCCCAACCTGACATCGAGCCAATGTTGATCAGGCGTCCGTCGATGTCTGCGTGGATGCCTGCACGCGTGCCAGCGCCAAAATCGCCGGTATTGATGACATCGCCGGCAATATGGCTATCGAGGATGTAGGCGTAGTCCAGGCCATCGATAACGCCGGTATTGATGAAGCTGCCGCCCAGGGTGACGTGGTCGAGAATGAAGGTATTGTCTATGTGGCCGCTGTTGATGAAGGCCCCACCGAAGTTGGAAGCGTAAACAAGCAGGGCGGACCCGGCGGTTACGGTTCCGCTGTTGCTGAACGACCCCTCAACGGTGGTGTTTTCCATAACCAGGCCATAGTAATAGCCATCGATCGTGCCACTGTTCTTGATGTCGCCCTTGATAACGCTACCGGCGAGGTACATCCCCGTATAGCCACCTTCATCCTCGACCGTCACGCTTCCGGAATTATTGATGTCATGGGTGATGGTGCTGTTAACGATTGTGACCGCCGAGGTGTTGCTCTCGGGGCTGCCGGCCAGGGAGAGGCTGCCGGCATTGGCAAACGCACCAAGGGTACTGTTGGAGACGGTCACAGCAGCGTGGCTACCCCTGACCTCACCGAGCGTGGCGTTGAACAGCGTACCGCGCAGCCTGGCATTGGCCACCGACACCCCGTCTTCCCCGAAAATCATTCCATTGTTAAGCACTTGCCTGGCCGTGACGCCTTCGCCTAGCGACACCGCGGCGCCGCCCGATACGCTCAGCTTGCCCTTGCCGCTGACTTGCAGTTGCTCGCCGCTATCGAGCACGCAGGCGACATGGCTTGCGCCGCCCAGTACGGTGGTGCGCCGCTCGCAGCTCTCTGCCCGGGCGTTCTCGGCGGGTAGGCCGGAGGCTGCCAGCACGATGGCCAGGCTTAACCGGCCCAGTGGCGGCAGCGGGTGGGGAAGGTGAAGTAACTTGGCCGGCTGCCAGTGCTTGCCAGGGTAGAGGCTATCCATGGGGCAACCCCGCGCTCGGTAGGTAGCTTCTGGGTATAGCCGGTGTGAGCTGGAAGTCAAAAGGAGCGTCATTGTTAGCCCGTGGCCCGGCCAAACCTAGGCACAGCGGTGCAATCTCGGGGCCACCGGGCCCATTAGGCCAAAAACATTTCTACCAAGGCATGCAGTTCATGGCCGAGCGTCCTATACCTCTGGGGGACGAACGATCGTGAGCGTTTGGTCAACCACTGCAAAGGCGACCGTCCAGCGGGCCCTTTAACAGCAATACGTATCCCGCCAGTAGCCCACACGTCGTCGTCATGAACACCCATACCACCCTGACGGAGGGTTTGATCATGATGGACTGGAAACAGTACAAGGCGCAGTTGATGTCCGGCATTGGCGAGCTGAAACAGCTTTCACCCGACTCGGTCAACGGCTATATGACGGCGAGCGGCGCGGGCGCCAACACCAATCACCTCGACGCAAAGACCCGTCAACTCATCTCCCTGGCCGTGGCCGTCACCACCCGCTGTGACGGCTGCATTGCCGTGCACTCGGCGGAGGCGGTGAAGGAGGGCGCCACACGGGAAGAGATCGCCGAAGCCTTGGGCGTGGCCATCGCCATGAACACCGGCGCCGCGTTGGTCTATTCGGTACGTGCGCTGGATGCGGTAGGGCAGGCGTTGCAGGAAAAGTAGGGGGTTATCGCCCCTACAGGAAAAAAGCCGGCGCCTGCCGCGACAACGCGTGGCGGGTCGCGGTTATGGTCAGTCTTTTAACGAAACCTGCCTGGCGTCGACGTTCAGCTCGCCGAGACGCTTGAGCAGCGCTGTGATATTCGCCCGCGCGGAGCCTTCATTGGCAAGCCGCAGGCGCTTGATGCCTATGACCGAATCGCCAATACCCGCTGTGAAGGGCGTGCGGATGATTTCGCGCCAGAGGACCTTGCTGGTGCGCGACTCGATCAAGGTATATTCAACCTCGCTGGTCACTTCGAAATTCAACCCGAAGATAGGCTGATCCACCCGCAGCAGATTGGCTCGTAATCCGTAAGGGGCCGAGCCATCGCCCAACAGCTCGGCATTGGCGAGCGACTGTTTGAGCGCGGCGCCGAAGTCAGGCCCGTCGATTTCCGAGGTCCATAGCGGGTTGGTTTTATCCCCACCATTGACCTCGGAGAGTTGCACGTTATGGTGCAGGCCTGAATCGTACGCGGCTGTCTTGGCTTGGTCGGTTGCCACCGACATTCCCGACACTTGGGCGGGCGAGGCGCAGCCCGCGCACAAAGCAATAAGGGCGCAGGCTAGCAGCAGGCGCAGGTAGGTCATCGACAATTCCTTTTGCAAAAGAGATCCAAGTGGTCGCCAATGGTAGCGCAATGCCATTGTTTTGACGAGCTGTCGAAGCACCTGATGCCGTGTTTGCTTCAATCGGCTATCGCAGAGGCTGATTCCTCTACACCCGCCGCGCCTGAAAACGACCGCGAGCGCTTTGGCCGATCGGGGCTCCCCCTTACCCCTTCTTCAGATCCGAAGCCGCCCATTGCGTATACACACAAGCATCACCGGCCGCCCAGCGTACGCGGATGGCTTCGCCCGGGGTGAGCGCCATACCGCTGGCAGACAGCGCCTTCACCGTGAGCGCGGTGCCACCGGTGGTCACGGCGGAGCAGGTCTGGCTTTCCCCCAGGAACAAGACCTCGCTCACCGTGGCGGCCACTTCGTTCCAGCCGGGGGGCAGGGGTGTGGCGGCGGCCGCGGCCTGGCTCATGGCCAAGGCTTTTTCGGGGCGCACCATCAGCAATACCGGTTGCTGGGTGCTGGTGTGGGCCTGTGGCCGGATGCTGATGGCCTGGCCTTCGAACACCGCGCCGGCATTGCCCGTGGCCGTTGCCTGAAGGAAGTTGGAGTTGCCCAGGAACGAGGCGACGAAGGCATTGGGCGGGTTCTGGTACAGCTCCACGCCGCTGCCCAAGCCCACCACCTTTCCGTGGCTGAAAATCGCGATGCGCTGGGACAGCCGCATGGCTTCTTCCTGATCATGGGTCACGTACACGATGGTGATGCCCAGGCGGCGGTGCAACTGGCGCAGTTCGTCTTGCAGGTCCTCGCGCAGCTTTTTATCCAGCGCGCCCAAGGGCTCGTCCATCAGCAGGATGCGTGGCTCGTACACCAGCGCCCGGGCAATGGCCACCCGTTGCTGCTGCCCGCCCGACAGCTGCGCCGGGCGCCGGTGGGCGAAAGCTTCGAGCTGCACCAGCTTGAGCATGGCGTTCACGCGCTTGTCCCGCTCGGCCGCCGGTAGCTTGCGGATGGCCAGGGGGAAGGCGATGTTGTCGCGCACCGACATGTGCGGGAACAGCGAATAGCGCTGGAACACCATGCCGATGTCCCGCTTGTGCGGCGGCACGTTGACCAATGAACGGCCGGCCACTTCGATCTCGCCCGAGCTGGGCGTTTCGAAGCCCGCCAGCATGGACAGCGTGGTGCTTTTCCCCGACCCGCTGGAGCCCAGGAAGGTCAGGAATTCGCCGTCTTCGATCTCCAGTGACAGGTTGTCCACGGCGGTGAAGTCGCCATAGTGCTTGTTCAGCTGGCGCAGGCTTACCAGCGTGGTGTGCGGCTTTGGCTTGAGAATGGCGTTCATTGCAGCTCCAGAGCGCGGGCGTCGTTGCGGCGGCGCAGGCCGGTGGCGATAAGCATGACCAGAACCGACAGGCCGATCAGCAATGTCGAGGCGACGGCGATCACCGGGGTGAGGTCCTGGCGAAGGGTGGTCCACATCTTTACAGGCAACGTTTGCAGGGTAGGGCTGGCCATCATCACGCTGAGTACCACCTCGTCCCAAGACACCAGGAACGCGAACAGCCCGCCGGAAATCAGCCCCGGCCGAATGCCCGGAAAGGTTACCCGCAAGATCGCCTGTATCCGTGAGGCCCCGCAGATCACCGCGGCATCCTCGATGGAACGGTCGAACAGCTTGAGCGAGTTGATGATAGAGATGATGGTGAACGGCAGCGCCACGATCACGTGGCTCACCACAAAGGAGAACAGCGTGCCGGTGAGCCCCAACTTGAGAAACAGCGCATACACCGCCACCGCGATGATCACCAGCGGCACGATCATCGGCAGGGTGAACAGCGCATACAACAGTTCACGCCCCACGAAGCGGCCGCGCACCAGGGCGAACGCCGTCGGCACACCCAGCGCAACCGCGAACACCGTGGTCAGCAAGGCCACCTTCAGGCTCGACCAGGCCGCGGCCATCCACTCGGCGTTGGCGAAGAATTGCGCATACCATTTCACCGTCCAGCCCGGTGGCGGAAACACCAGCCACTGGGAGGAGCCGAACGACAACAACACGATGAACACCACCGGCAACAGCAGAAACAGCGCGATCACCCCAGTGGACAGGTACAGGCCCCAGCGCAGGCGCGGGCCCATGGCGTTGGCAGTGAGCAACATGTGCATTACCTCCCGTTGGCAGCGCCCACCGGAGACTCCGGCTGCAGCTTGAGATAGACGTAGAACAGCACCAGCGTGATGACTACCAGCAAGGCCGCGGCGGCACTGGCAAGGCCCCAGTTGAGGAAGGACTGCACCTGCTGCACGATGAACTCGGGCAACATCATGTTTTGCGCGCCGCCGAGCAGGGCGGGGGTCACGTAGTACCCCAGCGACATCACGAACACCATGAGCGCGCCGGAGAACAGCCCTGGACGGCACAGCGGCAGCAATACCCGCACGAAGTTGGTCCCTGGCGAGGCACCACAAATGGCGCCGGCCTGGATCACCATGGGATCGATGGCCTGCATGGTGGCCTGCAACGGCAACACGATGAACGGGATCATGATGTAGGTCATGCCGATCACCACACCGGTGAGGTTGTGCACCATCTCCAAGGGCTGGTCGATGATCCCCAGGGCCATCAGCGCCTTGTTGATCACCCCCGAGGCTTGCAGCAGTACCAGCCAGGCGTAGGTACGGGCCAGCAGGCTGGTCCACATCGACAGCAGCACCACGTTCAGCAGCCAGCGGCCCCACCCCCGTGGCACCAGGGTAATCACCCAGGCCAGCGGGAAGCCCAGCAGCAGGCTGAACAGGGTGACCAGGCCGGCCACGGAGAACGTATTGAGCAATACCCTGGCATAGGCCGAGTTGGCGAACAGTTGCTCGTAGTTGCCCAGCCCGGGCGTGGGCTCCAGTACCCCACGCAACAGCAGGCCAATCAGCGGTGCGAAGAAGAACAGCCCGAGAAAGGCCAGCGCGGGCAGCAGATTCGCGCTGCCGCGCCAGGGGCGCTCACCCTTGCCGGCGCGCGGGCGGGCAGGGGTGGCGGCGCCGGGCAGGGGCAACGGGGCAGCGGTGTGCAGCTTCACTTGACCAGCCATTCGTTCCACCGTGTGGCGATAGCCGGGCCATTCTTGGCCCAGTACGCGTAGTCGAGGGTGATTTGGTCCTTGGCATAGGCGGTGGGCAGGTTAGGCGCCAGGCCCGAGTCCAGGCGGGCAATGCTGTCGTTGTTCACGGGCGCGTAGGCGGTGAGGTTGGAAAAATCCGCCTGGCCTTTGGCGCTGCTGGCCGCCGCGAGGAAGCGCATGGCCGCGTCCTTGTTCTTCGAGCCTTTGGGGATCACCAGGAAGTCGGCCATCACCAGGTTCTGTTTCCAGCTTACGCCCACGGGCGCGCCATCCTGCTGAAGGGCATAGACCCGGCCATTCCAGAACTGCCCGAGCGTGGCTTCTCCCGAAGCCAGCAACTGCTGGGACTGCGCGCCGCCGCCCCACCACACAATGTTGGGCTTGATGGTGTCGAGTTTCTTGAAGGCGCGGTCCAGGTCCAGCGGGTACAGCTTGTCGACCGCTACGCCGTCGGCCAGTAAGGCCAGTTCCAGCACGCCGGGGCTGGGCCATTTGTACAGGGCGCGCTTGCCCGGGTATTGGGCGGTGTCGAAGAGGGCGGCCCAGTCCTGTGGCGGCTTGCTGCCGACCTTGCCTTCGTTGTAGCCCAGCACGAAGGAGAAATAGAACGAGCCCACGCCGTTATCGGACACGAAGCGTGGGTCCAGGGTGTCGCGTTTTATCACCGAGAAGTCCAGCGGCTCCAGTAACCCTTCGGCCGCCGCGCGCAAGGCAAAATCGGCTTCCACATCCACCACGTCCCACTGCACGTTGCCGCTCTCGACCATCGCCTTGAGCTTGCCGTAGTCGGTAGGCCCGTCCATGACCACTTTCACACCGCTGGCCTTGCTGAACGGGGCCGCCCAGGCGTCACGCTGGGCGTCCTGGGTGGAGCCGCCCCAGCTGACGAAACTGATGGTTTCGTCCGCGCTGCAGGCAGCGCCGCCAATCGTCAGCAACCCGGCGACGCATGCCGCGATCGCCTGTTTTCTAAACACCATGATTACGCCCTCGCTTTCTTGTGGTTATGCGGGCTGTGTGGCACCCGCGTTTGTTCGGGAGCAGTGGTTCGTGAACGTGAAGCGTGGCCGAATCAGCGTCGGCGTTACTGTGGATACAGGTGCGCTGATCAGTTTTGGCCTTGGAATATCATATTATGGTATTCCAAGATTTGCGCAAGCGTTTCCCGTCGGGGCGGGGGTTTCATAGTGCTCAGGTGGGCTCGAAGGGTAGGTTTTCCACCACTTCAAGGTCATACCCGGCCAGGCCGTTATATTTGATGGGTGGGCCAAGGTGGCGGATCTTGCCAACGCCCAGGTCTTGCAGAATCTGCGCCCCGGTGCCGGTTTCCGAATAGGTGCGCGTGGCCCCCGGGGCGAAGCGCTTGGGCGCCTGGGTCAAGTGGGGTACCCGCTCGAGCAGCGCCTGGGAGGACTCGTGGTGGGCCAGTATCACCACCACGCCGTGGCCCGCTTCGGCCACTTTCTGCAAGGCCGCCCAAAGGGTCCAGTTGGCGGGGCCGGTGTACTCGGCGCCTACCAGGTCTCGCAGGGGATCGATGGCATGTACGCGCACCAGCGTGGGCTGGTTGCGCATGGGCTGGCCCATCACCATGGCCATGTGCACGCCGCCGGTGATGCGATCCTCATACGTGAGCAGCCGAAACGTGCCATGCACGGTGGGCAGGTCCCGTTCACCGATGCGTTGCACGGTGTGCTCGGTACTCAAACGGTAATGGATCAGGTCGGCGATGGTGCCGATGCGGATGCCATGCCGCTGCGCGAAAGCCTCCAGGTCAGGGCGGCGGGCCATGCTGCCGTCGTCGTTCATCACTTCCACGATCACCGAGGCCGGGGTAAAGCCGGCCAGGCGCGCCAGGTCGCAGCCGGCTTCAGTGTGGCCCGCGCGGGTGAGCACGCCGCCATCGCGCGCGCGTACCGGGAAGATATGCCCAGGCTGCACGATGTCTTCGGCGCGCGAATCCGGGTGCACCGCAACGGCTACAGTGCGGGCACGGTCCGCGGCGGAGATCCCGGTGGAAACCCCCGTGGCCGCCTCGATGGACACGGTGAACGCGGTACTGAAACCGCTACCGTTGGTGGGCACCATCTGCTCCAGGCCCAGGCGCTGGCAGTGCTCGTCGGTAAGGGTGAGGCAAATCAGTCCCCTGGCTTCACGGGCCATGAAGTTGATCGCCGCCGCGTCACAGCAATCCGCCGCCAGCAGCAGGTCGCCTTCGTTTTCGCGATCTTCATCATCGACCATCAACACCATCTTGCCCTGGCGGTAGTCATCCAGAATTGCTTCTATGCTGTCGAACGGCATGGCACTCTCGGTACATGTATTGATATAAGTTGGTATACCATAATACACATTGACGACGATGAGGAGCACCGCATGAAAGGTTATTGGATCGCCCACGTGGACGTGACTGACCCGGAGCAATACACCCAGTACACCAGCCGCGCGCCAGAGGCCTTCACGCGTTACGGTGGCCGCTTCCTGGCCCGTGGCGGGCGCTGCGAAGCCATGGAAAACGGCCCGGCCGCGCCCCGCAACGTGGTGATCGAGTTCGATTCCTACGAACAGGCCGTGGCCTGCTACAACTCGCCGGAGTACCAGGCGGCCGCGGCGCATCGGGAAGGCGCGGGGGTGGCCAGGATCGTTATCGTGGAGGGGGTGTAACCGGCGGCTGATGGTTGAGGGGCGGTTCTACTACAGTCAGTGCGAAACCGGGCGTTAGCCCGGGATTGGCTGCATACCTTTCCCGGGTTTCACCTGGCGCCGCGGGCCGCGGGCGGAACCCGGGAACCTCACGATTCAGCGCACGAAATGAACCTGGCCGTCTTCGTCATTGCCCATGTACAGCCCGTAAACGCCCGCCGCGCGTTCGTGGATGTAGCGCTCCAGGATCTGCCGGATGGCCGGGTAATAGATGTTGTCCCACGGGATGTCCTCGGGCAGGAACAGGCGCCGGTCGAGCGATTCGCTGCCCCACGTGTCTTCCATGCTCACCAGCGCCGCGCGGAATACGATGTACACCTCGCTAATGCGCGGCACGCTGAAGATAGAGTAGGGCGCCACGATGCTGGCCCGTACCCCGGTTTCTTCCCAAACCTCCCGCAGCGCGGCCTGTTCGGTGGTTTCGCCGGCTTCCATGAACCCGGCGGGGAGGGTCCAGGTACCGGGGCGCGGAGCGATGGCGCGCTGGCCCAGCAGGTAGCGCCCATCGTGTTCCACGATACAGCCGGCGATGATCTTCGGGTTCACGTAGTGAACGAAACCGCAGCCGGCGCACAGCAACCGGGGGTGCGTATCGCCAGGGGGGCAGCGCTGTTGCAGGTCGGCGCCGCCGCATTGCGAGCAATAGCGGGGCGCGGGCATGTCAGCGGCCCACCGCGGGTTGAGGCACGGGCAACGGTTCGCTCATGTCGCGCGGGCGGCTGTCGCCCTCCTGCTTCTGTCGCAGGTAATCGAGCGCCACCCGGGCGGCGGCGTGAACGTGATCCACCGAAGCCTGGAAGGCCGCTTGCGGGTCACCGCTCTTGATCGCCTCCACCATGCGTTCCATCTCATGGTTGCTGGCGCCACGGCGGTTTTCCTGGGACACGGACGTTGCCCGCAGGTAGCTGATGCGCGCTTGCAGCTGGCGCAGCTGGGTGGCGGCCACCTGGTTGCCGCAGCCTTCCATGAGCACTTCATAGAAGCCCTGCACCGAATCCAGAACCTGCGGCAGCTCACCTTCTTCAAGCGACTGGCGGTTTACCGCGAGGGCCTTCTCCAGCGCGCGAATGTTTTTGGCCTTGGCGCGCAGGGTGAACAGCTGCACGATCAGGCCCTCGAGCGCGGCGCGCAGCTCGTAGATGTCGCAGGCATCCTCCAGGGTGATGATCGCTACCCGGGGGCCCTTGGCGTCGGCGAACTCCACCAGCCCTTCCGATTCCAGGTGGCGCAGCGCTTCACGCACGGACGTACGGCTTACGCCCAGGCGATCGCACAGGTCGCGCTCTACCAGGCGGTCGCCGGGCAGCAACTGGAAGTTCATGATGGCGCTGCGAAGTTTGTCGAGCACGATCTCGCGCAGTGTCACGGGATTGCGATTGACCTTGAAGCTGTCGTCGAGTGGCGTGCGTTTCATAAGTGCTCTTGTGAACTCAGGTAAAGCGGAGAGTGCGTATCTTTTCATTGGCACGCCGGAACCTCAAGGCTAGGCAGGCTATTCCCTTGCCGCAAGGCCACCCATCAGCGTATAGCGCACCTCCAGGTAGTCCTCCAGCCCGTAGCGCGAGCCCTCGCGCCCCAGCCCGGAAGCCTTGATACCACCGAAGGGCGCCACTTCCGTGGAAATCAGTCCCTCGTTGATGCCCACCATCCCGTACTCCAGTGCTTCGCTCATGCGAAATGCCCGCCCCAGGTCCCGGGTATAGCAGTAAGCGGCAAGGCCCGAATCCGTGTCATTGGCCAGGGCAATCGCGTCTGCCTCATCGGTGAAGCGAAACACCGCGGCCAGCGGGCCGAAGGTTTCTTCGCGGGCCACCCGCATCGCCGTCGTGGCCTCGCTTATCAGGGTAGGCTGGAAGAACCCCTGGCCCAGCGGATGCCGTTCGCCGCCGCGCAGCAGGCGGGCCCCATGTTCCAGCGCATCGGCGATGTGCTGCTCGGTTTTCACCACCGCCGCCTGGTTGATCAGCGGCCCCTGGGTAACCCCAGGCTGAGTGCCTTCGCCCACCATCAGCTCGCCCATGCGCTCGGCCAACCGGGCCACGAAACGGTCGTGAATCCCGGCTTGCACCAGGAACCGATTCACACACACGCAGGTTTGCCCGGCGTTACGAAACTTCGCCAGCAACGCGCCCTCCACGGCCGCCTCCAGGTCGGCGTCGTCGAACACGATGAAGGGCGCATTCCCGCCCAGCTCCAGGGACAGCTTTTTCAAGGTGGGCGCACATTGGGCCATCAAGTGTTTGCCCACCGCCGTGGAGCCCGTGAACGACAATTTGCGCACCACCGGGCTGGCGGTCAGTTCGCCGCCAATGGCGATGGCGTCGCCGGTGATCACATTGATCACGCCGGCGGGCACGCCGGCTTCTTCGGCCAGGGCCACCAGCGCCAGGGCAGTGAAGGGGGTGTCCGGCGCCGGTTTGAGGATGCACGTGCAGCCCGCCGCCAAGGCAGGCGCCAGCTTGCGGGTGACCATCGCAGCGGGAAAATTCCACGGCGTGATGGCGGCGACCACACCCACCGGCGCCTTGGTCACCAGAATACGCGCGCCCTCCTTGTGGCTGGGGATGATGTCGCCGTACACGCGGCGTGCTTCTTCGGCGAACCACTCTATGAAGCTGGCGGCATAAAGAACCTCGCCGCGGGCCTCGGCCAATGGCTTGCCTTGCTCGGCCACCAGGATGGCCGCCAACGCCTCGGTGTGCTCCATCACCAGGGCGTGCCAGCGCTTGAGAATGGCGGCACGGTCCCCGGCTTTGAGGGCGCGCCAGGCGGGCAGGGCGGCTTCGGCGGCGCTGATCGCCTCCCGCGCCTCGGTCGCGCCGAATTCGGGCACATGGCCCACTACCGCGCCGGTCGCCGGGTTGTACACCGCCTGGGTAAGCCCGGCCGGTGCGTCACGCCACCGGCCGGCAATGAACGCTTGCTCGCGAAAAAGGCTGATCATGCGCAGCTACCTCAAAATTAACGTCAGCAGAACACCGGAAGCGCGCCCAGCTTGCCGCGGTGATAGATCATCGGCGTGACCGGTTCGGTGGGCAGGATCAGGTTCTTCACCTCGCCCACGATGATCGCGTGGTCTCCGCCTTCGTATTCACGCCACAGCTCGCACTCGATGATGGCCGTGGCCCCTTCGAGGATCGGGTTGCCCAGGGCGCTCAGTGTCCAGGGCAGTTCGCGGGCCTTTTCCTTGCTTTTGCTGGCGAAGGCGAAGGCCTGCGCCTGTTGCTCCCCGGACAGCAGATGGATGGCGAAACGCTTGCGTTCCAGCAGCGCGGGGTAGGTGTTGGAGCTGTAGTTGGGGCAGAACAACACCAGGGCCGGGTCCAGCGACAAGGCGCTGAAGGCGCTGGCGGTAATGCCCACCAGGTCCCCTTCGGCGTCCAGGGTGGTGACCACGGTCACGCCAGACGGAAAGGAGGCCATCACCTCTTTGTATACTTGGGCTTCGATCATTGCCGCCTTACCTCTTCAACGCATCACGAATGGGTCTGGCATGGGCGCCTGGGACAGGTTGATCCACACCGTTTTTTGTTCTGTGTACGCCAGCACCGAATCGATGCCGCTTTCCCGCCCGTAGCCACTGTTCTTGAACCCGCCGATCGGGGCCATGGCCGATACCGCGCGGTAGGTATTGACCCAGATGATCCCGGAGCGCACATCGCGTGCCAGGCGATGGGCGCGGCCCAGGTCGCGGGTCCAGATGCCGGCGGCCAGGCCGTATTCCGAATCGTTGGCCAGTTCCAGCGCCTCGGCTTCGGTGCTGAAGCGGATCACCGAGGCCACCGGGCCGAAGACTTCTTCTTGCATGATTTTCATCGAGTGGCGGTCGCATTCGAACAAGGTCGGTTCGTAGTACCAGCCCTGGCTGTCCACATCGGGGCGCTTGCCGCCCATGCGCAACACCGCGCCCTCGGCCACGGCCTCGCCCACCAGCCGCTCCACCACGCCCAGCTGTTGCTCGGTGGCCATGGGGCCCATTTCCGTGGCGTCCTCACGGGGCGCGCCAATCTTGATCCGGCGGGCGCGCTCGATCAGGCGCTCCACGAAGGTGTCGTAGATATCGGCCTGCACCAGCAGCCGCGACCCGGCAACGCAACTCTGCCCGGAGGCCGCATAAATCCCGGCGATCACGCCGTTGATGGCGCTGTCCAGGTCGGCGTCGGCGAAGATGATATTGGGGGATTTGCCCCCCAGTTCCAGCGACAATTTGGCGAAATTCTCGGCGGTGCCGCGCACCACGTGGCGCGCCGTCGCCGCGCCGCCGGTGAACGCCACCTTGCGTACCAGTGGGTGACGCACCAGCGCCGCGCCGGTACTGGGGCCGTAACCGGTGACTACGTTGACCACGCCTGGCGGGATACCGGCTTCCAGCGCCAGCCGCGCGAGTTCGACCAGCGTGGCCGAGGCGTGCTCCGACGGCTTGAGCACGATGGTGTTGCCCGCCGCCAGCGCCGGCGCCAGCTTGATGGCGGTCAGGTACAGCGGGCTGTTCCAGGGGATGATCCCGGCCACTACGCCCAGCGGCTCGTGCACGGTGTAAGCGAAGAGGTCGGGCTTGTCCAGGGGCAGGGTGCCGCCTTCGAGCTTGTCGGCCAGGCCCGCCGTGTAATGGAAGAACTCGGGCAGATAGCCCACCTGCCCGCGGGTTTCGCGGATCAGCTTGCCGTTGTCGCGGCTTTCCAACTGCGCGAGGTGTTCCTTGTTCTCGGCGATCAGGTCACCGAGGCGGCGCAGCAACTTGCCTCGGGCGGTGGCGGTCAGCCCACGCCAGGCCGCGCTGTCGAACGCCGCCTGCGCGGCCTTCACGGCCACATCCACGTCGGCTTCGTCGGCGTCGGGCAGCTCGGCCCAGGCCTGGCCCGTGGAGGGGTCGAGGCTCTGGAAGGTGCGCCCCGAACGGGCATCCTGCCAGGTGCCGGCGATACACATCTGAAAACGAACCAGGGTCATGCGACATTCCCCTCAGCCTGCGCGGGCAGGCATTTGACGTTGGCCAGGAAGCCGACCAGCAGCTGGTTGACCAGCCGCGGCGATTCCACCGGCATCATGTGGCGTTGTTCGGCCAGGATGGCAACCTGCGCGCCGGGAATGCGCGCCGCGAGTTGCCGAGCCATCTCTGGCGTGGAGCCGGCGTCCAGTTCACCGGTGGCTACCAGCGTAGGCACGCTCAGCGCCGGCAAGTCGTCGGCCCGGTACATGTCCTGGGTGGCGAACAGGCTGTAGGTGGTCAGGTAACCCTGGGGGTCGTTGCTGGCCAGCGTACGCCGGATGTTGTCCACCTGAGCATGGCTGGCGGCCAGGTACTCCCGGCTGAACCACCGCGCCAGCGCCGCTTCGGCATTGGCGTTGGGCCCGAACTCCGCGGCCTGGCGGGTGCGCTCCACCACGCCAGCGCGTTGCTCGGGGGTGCGGGCGAACACGCTGTTGAGGATCACCAGCGAAGCCAGGTGCTCGGGGTAATGCACCGCGAACGCCCGGGCAACCAACCCGCCCATGGAAAACCCCACCACATGCACCCGCGCCAGGCCCAGGTGGTCGATCAGTTCGAGCAATTGCCCGGCGTAGCCCTCCAGCCCGGTGTCGGCATGGGGCATGGCGCTTTCGCCGTGGCCCAGCATGTCGTAGGTGATCACCTGATACTGCTCGGCCAGGCTCACCACCTGGCCACCCCACATGTCCTTGTTCAGGCCCACACCGTGGATCAGCACCACGGGTTCGCCCTTGCCGGTCACCTGGTAGGCAGTGCCCGCCGCGGTCCATTCAGTGGCCCGGGCGCTCATCACTGTTGCGCCTTTTCCGCGGCCAGCTCTTCAAGATCCATATAGCGGTTGCCGATGCGCGGGTGCAGGCGGCCGCCGTCTGCCGCGCCCAGTACCACTACGATCTCGTCAGCGCGTGGGGCGTCTTCGATCTTCATTTCCAGGGTCACGTAATGGGAGCGCAGGCCCTCGTCATCCTTGTGCATCATGGGGATCTGGATGGACGTGCCCGGGCCGCCGCGCTTGTTGGTGAAACTCAGGTAGCTCTTGGCTTGTACCGCTTCGCGGTAATGGTTGCCGAAGCGCAAGGTATGAATCACCGCCGAGGCGTGCTCGATCTCGCCGTCGGCGCCCACCACCGCCGCCTTGCCATAGGCCTCGATGCGGCCCGCGCCGCCGATCGCGCTGGTGAGTCGCTCCACCATCAGCGCGCCCAGCTCGGAGCAATTGGCTTTGATCGCGGGCTTGAGGTCTTCAACGAAAGCGCCCACCCAAGGGTTTTTGATGACCACGGCCAGCCCCACCATGGTGACCGGCTTTTCGCTGGCCTTGCCGCCTTCGATGAAGGTTTGCTCGGTGTACGTGACGATCTTGCGAATTTCGAAGCCCACGGCGGTTCCCCTTGTTCTGGATAACGGTACGAGGTTTGGTTTCTCGTATTACGGTATACCAGATACTAACCGAAACTGAGGCATGTGCAAGGGTTTTCCCGCAGGGCTGACCGATGCGCCGTATCAGGCGGCCTTTTTTAGCCCGGGGAGGTTCCAGCCGTATCGCAACGACAGCATCCGCACCAGCGTGCAAAGCGCGATGGCAAGCCAGGGGGCCATGTGCGGGCCGATCCATCCCAACTCGCCCATCACCTGTATGGCGGCACCGAGCAGGGCGGCGAGAGCGTAGATTTCCTTGGTCAATACCACTGGCACGCGGCTGAGCATCACGTCCCGAATGGCACCGCCGCCTACTGCCGAGACCACACCCAGCAGGATCGCCAGTTGGATATCGGGCACGTAGCTGTAGGCTTTGTGGGCGCCGAACGCGGCAAAGAATCCCAACCCCACCGCATCGAAGAACAGCGTGGGCTGGGTCAGCTTGAGCAGCACTTGTTGGAAGCAGCCGGCGATAGTCACCGCCAGGGCAACCGCCACGGCATATTCGATATTGACCAGCCCGGCCGGTGGCACCGCGCCGATGCACAGGTCACGCACCACGCCGCCTCCGCAGGCGGTCACGAACGCAATGACGAAGACACCGAAGAGGTCCAGCTGGCGATTGATGGCGGCCAGGGCGCCGCTGAGGGCGAAGACGAACGTGCCCATCAGGTCGATGTAGGAAAAGACGTGGAAACCCATGGGCATACCTTCGCGAACGGCTGTAGGGGCAGGGCGACTATGCCTGAGCTCGCAACGCCTTGCTCAAGCTTGTGCCGCCCAGCCTTGCCGCCGTGTGCCGGCCGCTGGTATTCAGGCCCCGACGCGGGTCAGCGCCTGCTTGTACATCCGCGTGCGACGGTGGTTCGCGCCGTAGCCATTGGCGGCGGCAACGGTGCCGGCCTGGATATGGTCCAGGTATTTGAACAGGCACCCAGGGGGCACCTTGGCTATGGCATACCCCAGCCCCTCCATGCGCTCTTGCAAGGTATAACCCGGCACCCGGTCATCCATGCAGAAGTGCAGCCCATGTTGTTTCATCGCCTTGCTGTTCCACAGCGTGCAGAAGCTCTTCAAGTGCTGTTCTTTCCACGGCTTGGGCGCGCGGGCCGGCAAACCCAGGCGGCCCAGCAGCCGGCGGTAATAATGTTTGCAGAACCGCGACCCATGCCGCCACACCGTGCGCGGCAAACCGCGGTCCAGTTGCTCGACACAACCAACCGCGGCCACCTCCGAATCACCGCTGCACTTGTCCAGTAACCATTGGAATACCCGCCGATCATGGATGAAGGTATCGGTGTGCATCAGCAGCAGGTAATCGGTTTGCGTTTGCTCAAGTATCAGATCCAGCGCCCGGCCGTGGGCGATATGCCCAGCTTCAGCGGCGGCCTGGCCTCGTTCGATGAGGTTGATCCAGCTCAGGCTGCGCAAATAGGTGGTGCTGGCATCTTGCGAGTCATTGTCCACCACCCACACCGGAATGTTGGCGTCGCCGATTTGCTGCTTGAGCAACTCCAGGCAGGCGCGGGTCATTTCGTAAGTTTTGTAGTTCACCAACGCGATACTAAAGGCGGCTGTGCCGGTGGGCTGATGCTGTGCTGTACTCATGAAAAGGCTCAAATACAAAGGGCAAACACGCGGCGAAGTGCATCGCGGCCTGTTTGTTTGCCGAAGGACTATAAGGTTTAAAGCGCGGGTTCCGTTTATGTCTCGCTTGTTTCAAGCGGGGCGCAATTGTATCCATGCGCTTAAAGTTACCCGCGATGAGCTGGGTTACAGGGGAGGCAGATAATAATGGGATAGTGTGAAAAATATGTCATGTGGATGTCGCTGCATTATCGACAAACACATGTCGTTACAGAATAGGCAGGGGTCTTAAATACAGTCGCTTTCGATACAAGGCGCGGCTGACGCAAGCCAGCACTGTTTTATATCGACCCGAAATCGCATATCGGATCGGGAGAAGTTGTGAGCGAGGAAGCGGGGAGAATTCTGAACATCGCTAGCGGTTAACTTTAGGCAGCCTGCCGCCGAGTGCTAGCTGCCCACGCCTGATTATCCGGCCAGTACGTCCCGAAAAGCATCCGGGCGCAGCGCGGCAATGTGCAGCAACGATCCTGCCGCGCCGGAGGGTGTACGCCGGCCTTGCTCCCACTCCTTGGTCCGGCCAAAGCTTCGAACATAATGGCGATCAATAATGGTCAGCCTGGGCGCATCATGCGGCTTTGACGTACCTCGCAGCACGCGGTGGCTACGCTCTGTCACCCACCTCCAACGATTGGATAAACAATGAAAACAGCTCCGGCTGCGCCGAAATGTCGAGTTTGGCGTACAGGTGCCGGCGGTGGACCTTCACGGTCTCGGGGGAAATGCCGAGCCGCTCGGCCATGGCCTTGGAGGAGTAGCCACGCAGGATCAGCCGCGCCACTTCCAGTTCCCGTTCCGACAACACCTGCGCGCCAAAACGGTCAAGGGCGTCGCCTACGAAGGTGCGGCTGTCTTCCTTCGGGGCGAGGCCTGGCACCGATCGCGGCCGCGCCAGCGCCCAGTGTTGCTTGAGCAATGCCAGCACCCAGGGCGCGCAGAGCGTCAGCACGCCAAGGTGATGAGCCGCGAAGCGCTCGCGCATCCCCAGAGAAAGCGAGAGAGTGCCTTCGCCGGGCAATTGCAGCAGGTATTGCACCTCATCTTCGAGCACGTGGTGGTGGAAGTAGTTGAGGTAATAGTCGGTCTGGTGGAAATGGTCGGGGGCGACTTCTTCCAGCCGGTAGAAGCCGCTGGCGATGCCTTCGCGCGCGGCCTGATAGAACGGGTCCAGCAGATACAGGCCATCGAGGTATTGCAGGCTCGAGGCAGGGCCTGGCGTGGGCGCGGCGTCGTATTCCTCGAGGGCGGCCGGGGCGCCAGTCTCGGGATAAAACACGCCCAGGGCGTTATCGAACGGCACCCAATGCCTGAGCAGCAATACCAACTGACGCCAGAACCGCGGCCCGCCAGCGTGTTCGATGGCCCGGGCCAGGGCTGTGTGCATGGCGGATTGTTCGAACAGGCTGTTCACGTGCTCACCTCGGGTGCTCGGGGCCTCAGTACCGCTTCTTCGACCGGGGCTTGTCAATGGGGGTACCCCCATAGGGGAATTGTCCACCCGGGTCGCACTGCCTAGAGTGCGTGGCATCTAGCGCCCCAGCCGAGGGCGCCCTTCCTTTCCAAGTCTTCGTTTCCTGCCTCAACTTCGAACAACAAACCGAGGGTAACGATATGACGGTTCCTGTTGCGCAAGCGTCCGCGCTCAAGCCCAGCTTGAGTGTGGCGGACGTAGTAGCGATCACGGTTTCATCCGTAACACCGGCCAGTTCTGTGTTCGTGATCGCGCCGTTCGCGATTCAACAGGCGGGCACGGGCGTGATCTGGGCGTTCGCGCTGGCCGGGGTGCTGGCGTTGATGTTTGCGTTCTGCTACGCCGAACTCGGCCGGGCCCACACCACCGCTGGTGGCGAGTACGTGTTCGCCAAGCGGGTGTTCGGCGGTATGGCCGGCTATGCCACCTTCCTTACTGTGCTGGCGATGTTGCTGTTCATCCCGCCGGTGCTGGCAACCGGCGCGGCCACTTACCTGAACGCCGCCCTGGGCACGCATTTCGACAGCCAGGCCGTGGCCTTGGTGATCGTGGTGCTCAGCTATGCCATTGGCATCCTCAACATCAAGCTCAATGCCTGGGTGACCGGCCTGTGTCTGTTCCTCGAAGTGGCGGCGTTGATGGTGATCGTGGTGCTGGGCTTTGGCCACGCGCAGCAACCGGTGAGCGCGTTGCTTCATCCGCAGGTGCTGAACGCCGGTGTGCTCGGGGCTGCCCCTTTCGCGTTGGTGATCGGCGCCATCGGCACCGCGCTGTTTTCCTATAACGGTTTTGGCGGCGCGGTGCTGCTGGCCGAGGACATGCATGACGGCGGGCACGGCGTGCCCAAGGCGGTACTGTGGTCGCTGGTGCTGGTGGTGGCGATCGAGATCATCCCGCTCGCCGCGCTCCTGATCGGGGCGCCCTCGCTGACTGAAATGCTGGCAAGCGCCGACCCGATCGGGTACCTGCTCACGGCTCATGGCAACGAAACGCTGTCCCGGTTGGTCAGCGCGGGCATCTTCCTCTCGGTATTCAATGCCATCGTCGCGATCGTGATCCAGAGTGGGCGGGTGATCTACAGCAGCGGGCGCGATGAAGTGTGGATGCCCAGGCTCAACCGTGCCTTCACCCGCATCCACGCCAAGTGGCAGTCCCCCTGGTTAGCGACGCTGTTCCTGGCGGTGCCCTCGGCAGTGCTCACCTTCAGTTCCAACCTGGCTGAACTCACATCGTTCACTGTGTTGCTGATACTGCTGGTGTACCTGGCGGTGGCCTTGAGCGCGCTGTTCAGCAGGGTGCTTCGCCGGGACCGCGCCCACCCGTACCGCATGCCGTTGTGGCCAGTGCCGGCGCTGCTGGCCACGGTGGGCGGGGGCTACCTTCTGTTTACCTTGCTGGGGCAAGCCTCCAGCCGGGACATCATGATTATCCTTGGGCTGTTGAGCGTTTCGGTGATCCTTTACGGCACCTACGGCAAGCTCAGCCCGGGCTTCCAGAAACTTTGATCGAGGACCTGCCATGCGCGCGCGTCAATTGGGTATCACCCTGGGCCTGGGTACCCCTGGCCCGTTCAATGCCATCACCGATGTGCCCGGCGTGCGCGTGGGGCACGCCACCTTGAACGAACGGCGGGCCGGGAAATGGGTACGCACCGGGGTCACCGTGGTGGAACCCCGGGAAGGCGCGGCGCGGGACCAGCCCTGTTTCGCCGGCTGCCATGTGCTCAATGGCAACGGCGACGCCACGGGCCTGGAGTGGATTCGCGAAGCCGGCCTGCTCACCACGCCGGTCGCCACCACTAATACCCACAGCGTGGGGGTGGTGCGCGATGCGTTGATCGCCCACGAGCGCGAGCTATCGGCGGGCACCGCCACCTACTGGTGCATGCCGGTGGTGATGGAAACCTACGACGGCGTGCTCAATGACATCTGGGGCCAGCATGTGACGCCTCTGGAGGTCAGCGCCGCGCTCGCCGCAGCCCAAGCCGGGCCGGTGCAAGAGGGCGCGGTAGGCGGCGGCACCGGGATGATCTGTCATGAATTCAAGGGCGGTATCGGTACCGCCTCGCGCGTGCTGCCGGCGGAGCAGGGCGGCTGGACGGTGGGTGCGCTGGTACAAGCCAACCATGGCCAGCGCCGGGAGCTGCGGGTGGACGGTTACCCGGTGGGGCGGCATTTCGCGCAGGTTGCATCCCCATTCGCCGAGCAGGGCACCCCGGGCATGGGCTCTATCGTGGTCATCCTCGCCACCGACGCGCCGTTGCTGCCACACCAGTGCCAGCGCCTTGCCCAGCGGGCCTCCATTGGCATCGCTCGCACCGGTGGCGGTACCGACGACTCCAGTGGGGATATCTTCCTGGCCTTCGCCACTGGTAACCGGGACCTGCCACCCGCCGACTACAACCGAAAGGGCCTGGCAGTGAGCCAGGCTGTGACGATGGTCAATAACGACCATATTTCACCGCTGTTCGCCGCCGCCGCTGAAGCGGTGGAGGAAGCGATCATCAACGCGCTGCTGGCGGGCACGGCGATGGTGGCCGACGATGACAGACGGGTGGAGCCCTTGAGCGACACCCTGCTCACAGCGGCGCTTGGCGCAGCCGGCTGGCGGCGTGCTGAACCGCGGCAGGAGGCTAACTGGCCCACGCCCTGATGGCCACCAGCGCTCGCCTTGCTGGAGCGTTACCTGGATCGTCCAATGGGTTTCACCAGATTCTTCGATCTGCTCCAGATAAACCGCGGCGCTGAACGTACTCGGACACCCATTCCACGTCCGTGCCCGGTACCGTCCAGGCGGTACCTTTTTCCGGGTGCGGCTTGGGGGTGGTGATGTCGTACGGGGTGAGATCGACCCTGGGCATGGAGGGCTCCGCAGTGAAAGCGCATGGGAGCCCCTAGGCTGCGGCCCCGCTTGACGGGCGTCCAGCTGACAGACTGTCAGGTAAGGCCAGTGGCTAGCGAGGGCGGTGGATGCCAAGATCAATCCTCATAAACCGCGCATTGCCCAACGTCCTCGAGCCGCACCCAAAGCTTTCGGTTGCCCGAGCACTGCAGTTCGCCCAATACCAGAAGGTGGCAGCCGGTAAGGCCTTCGGCCGTGGCCTTGCCGGCGCGGCGGAGCAGCTCGGGCACCGCCTCGGCGGGCACCAGCACGCTGTACGAGCGGTACGAGCCGGAGTTCAACCACAGCGAGCCTTGGTCATCGGCCGGGCCCACGCTGGCGATCATTCCCCAGTAGCCTCTGGAAAGGGTGACGAGGTTGGCCCCGATCTCACCGATATGAATGAAAAAGTCGCGGATGGCAAAAGGGCCCCGCCCCGGAATATTGATCACCTGGGTCGAGTTCCTGAACTGATGCGAATAGATCAGGTTCCTCAGAATA
>Ga0265797_10002343_pt1 | contig 31939 bp, 32 predicted proteins | sample P2T30metagenome_FD_192433 | JGI IMG/M metagenome (GOLD analysis project Ga0265797, IMG submission 192433) | Plant litter microbial communities from East Loma Ridge, Irvine, California - P2 T30 | ecosystem: Environmental > Terrestrial > Plant litter > Unclassified | place: USA: California... | reverse complement strand
GCTCCGTTTTCTTCGAGGAAGGAACGCGGGCTGGTGTACTCGATCTGTTCCACGCCATCGGTCATCAGCATCGCGACGCGGATGCCTTCCAGCGGTTTGCCGGCAGCTTGTTCCAACATAAGACCTCCATGAATCATCAATGTATGGAGGTCATTCTAGGCATGCCGCGGCCGGCACGGCGCGCGGTGTCCGACAAGCATTTATTGCTGGAGCTGGCCCAGGATCGCCTGGTTGAATGCCGGGATATCGTCCGGCTTGCGGCTGGTGACCAGCTTGCCATCGACCACCACCTGTTCGTCGCTCCATGTCGCGCCCGCATTTTCCAGGTCGATTTGCAGCGTCGGCCAGCTGGTCATTCGGCGGTTGGTGACGAGTTCGGCGTCAATCAGGGTCCAGGGACCGTGGCAGATGGCGGCGATCGGCTTGTTGGCCATGCCAAAGTCGCGGATGAAGGCGATGGCTTCGCTCGACAGTCGCAGCTGGTCCGGGTTGGCGACACCGCCCGGCAGCACCAGCGCATCGAAGTCGGCATGATTGGCGCCGCGCACGTCCTGCTCGACCTTGAAGGTCTGGTCCGGGGTCAGGTGATCGAAGCCCTGGATGGCTTCGCCGGGCGCTTTCGGCGACAGCAGCGTCACCTGCGCGCCCTGCTCTTCCAGGAAGCTGCGCGGTCCCGTGTACTCGACCTGCTCGACGCCGTCCGTCATCAGGATGGCGACACGTTTGCCCTGCAGGGCCTGGGATGAAGATTGTTGCATACGACCTCCTCACATACAGTGACTATCAGGAGGCTGATTGTAGAGAGGGCGCCGGCACCATGGCGCCCGCATGCATGGCTAGTTCGCTATCCGGGCGATCAGCCGAACAGTGCCTGCCACACCATCCACACGTTAGCTGCGGAAATCACCACGAACAGGAACCAGGCCAGGATCGTGGTCCACCAGGCATTCACGAAACGGCCCATCAGGTCGCCGCGGCCGGTCAGGCGGATCAGCGGGTACATGGCAAAGGGCAATTGCAGACTGAGCACAACCTGGCTGCCGACCAGCATTTTGCCGATCGCGTGGTCACCCAGCATCAGCACGCCGACCATGGCCGGCGCCAGCGCCAGCGCGCGCGTAATCAGGCGCCGCTGCCAGCACGGAATCTTCATCTTCAGAAAACCTTCCATGATCACCTGGCCGGCGATGGTGCCGGTAAAGGTCGAGCTCTGGCCGGACGCCAGCAGCGCCAGGCCGAACAGGATGGCGGCCATGGCGGTGCCGGCCACCGGCGCCAGCAGGTAATAGGCCTGGTCGATGTCCATCACGTTGCCGCCGCCCGGTTTGTAAAAGGCGGCCGCGGCCAGCACCAGGATGGCGCCGTTGATGAACAGTGCCAGCACCAGCGACACGACGGTGTCGATGCGCGACATCTTGATCGCTTCGCCCAGCCGCCCGTCGCGCCCCTGCATCCCCAGCGCGGATACGCGCGTCTGCACCACCGACGAATGCAGGTAGAGGTTGTGCGGCATCACGGTGGCGCCCAGGATGCCGATGGCGAGGTAGAGCGCGTCGCGGTCGGCGATCTTTTCCAGCGACGGCACCAGGCCGGCCGCGACCGCATGCCAGTCGGGCGACACCAGCGCCAGTTCCGCGAACAGGCAGACGGCGATGGTGGCGATCAGCGCCAGGATGATGGCTTCCAGCTGGCGAAAGCCGCGCCCTTTCAGCGCCAGGATCAGGAGGGTATCGAGCGCCGTCAACGCCACTCCTGTCGGCAGCGAGACCCCGAGCAGCAGGTGGAAGGCCAGCGCGCAGCCGAGCACTTCGGCCAGGTCGCAGGCGATGATCGAGAATTCCGCGAACAGCCACAGGGCCTTGGCCGACAGCGGCGAATATTGCTCGCGGCAATGCACGGCCAGGTCCTTGCCGGTGACGATGCCCAGACGCATGCTCAAGCATTGCAGCACGATCGCCGCCAGGCTCGACAGCACCACGACGAACAGCAATTGGTAGCCGAACTGGGAGCCGCCCTGGATCGCCGTCGCCCAATTGCCCGGGTCCATGTAGCCGACCGACACCAGCAGGCCAGGGCCGGCATAGCGGATGACTTTCTTCCAGAACGGATCGCTCTCGGGAACGTCGACGGTGCCGGAGACTTCAGACGGACAGAACGGGGCGGTGGCAGTGGTCGGTAACTTGAACATAGGTTTGCGCAATAGAATCGGCCGATTCTAGCGCAAACCCGCCATTTTGCATGAGTCCGTCGTGCAACACCGCCCGGCCGATCGTCAAGCGCCTATGCGCTCTCGTGGATTGAAGGCCAGGTCGCGTGCCATCGCCTGGTACAGTTCGCGCGCACGCTCGCTGCTGGCGGGCGGCAGCACCACGTCCAGGATCAGATACAGATCGCCCGGCTGCGCCGCCGGGATGCCGCGCCCCTTCAGGCGCAGCTTGCGTCCGCTCTGCGAACCCGGCGGCACCGTCACCTCGACCGGGCCGGTCGGCGTCGGCACCGAGATGCTGGCGCCCAGTGCGGCTTCCCACGGCGCCACCGGCACGTTTTCATAGACGTTGGCACCTTCCAGGCGGTAGCGCGGATCCGGGTTCAGCCGCACCTCCAGATACATGTCGCCGGCCGGCCCGCCGCCAATGCCGGGATGGCCCTGCCCTCGCATGCGCAGCTGCCGGCCCGGCACGATGCCCTTCGGAATGGTGACGCTGAGCGTCTTGTCGCGCGTGACGGGTCGGCCGGCCGCATCCTGTTCGGGCACGCGCAGGGTCACCGTCCGGCTCGCGCCCTGGTAGGCGTCGCGCAGGTCGATGACGATGCTGGCGCGGATGTCTTCGCCGGGCACGCGGAAACTGCCGCCCATGCCGCCCATGCCGGCACCACCCGCTGCGCGCCCGCGCCGGCCGACGTGGGCGAACAGGTCGGCAAAGAAATCATTACCGTCGGTGCCATTGAAGTCGAATTGCGAGCTCCAGTCCGGCGGCGGCCGGAACTCCTGTCCGGGCCGGTAGCCGCGGCCGAGTTCGTCATAGGCGGCGCGCTTTTCGGCATCGCCCAGCACATCGTAGGCTTCGTTGATGTCCTTGGTCTTGGCGTCGGCATCCTTGTGCTTGCTGACATCGGGGTGATATTGCCGCACCAGCTTGCGGTACGCCTTCTTGATCTCTGCAGCGTCCGCTGTGCGTTCGACGCCGAGGGTTTTGTAGTAATCCTTGTATTCCACGAGCTTGCTCCTGGATGGGTGTTGGTTGGTTGCCCATCATGTGATGGTGGCCAGCTTGCTTTTCAACTACGCCAAATTGTATGGAGCAAACTGGATATATAAGAATTGGTACATATAAATTTATAAAAATAACTAATTAATTCCATGAATAAACATTATTTAATAATAGAAATTAATATAGGGAAATAGTAATCAATATTATTATTTTCTGACAATTCCAATACTCATTACCCGATATGGGAAATTTTATGCCGGATTTTCTTACACGTAGTGGACACAAAAATTAATCTTTATTAATTTTTCCAAATTGAATCAATGATATATGTCAATACGATGACATTGGCACAGCAATTGCATACACCTTAGGCTCATACAACTAGGGAGGTTTTGATGAAGCTGAGTTCCGTTACCAAGATGCTTGCCAGCCTGTCGTTCTTTGCATGCACTTCGCTGTTCGCTGCACCCTTGATCGTGGACGTCACCGGCGTCCAGAGCGTCGGTGAACTCGGTGATCCGGGCAATACCGTGCTGACCTACAATATTGGCGCCAACGCGACCATCACCGCCATCAGCTATAACGTCAACCTGACGGCCTTCGACCCGAGCTGGCTGGCCGAAATCGGCCTGGCATTTACTGCCTCGGACGGCATCGATGGCGTCGTCTTCACCCCCGGCTTTGAAGATACCGATCCGGGTACCGGAACGTATTCGGATTCCGCCGATCTGGAAGCCCTGGGCCTTTCCTTCAACGTCGGTGCCGACGGCATCCTGCGCCTGGAATTCTATGAAGAATTCGACGACGGCGCCGTCGACCCGGACGGCGTGTGGAACTTTGGCACCATCACCTTCAACGTGGAAGGCGGCACCGTGCTGCCGCCGGTCGATCCGGGCACCCCGGGTGGCGACGTGCCGGAACCGGCAAGCGCCCTGCTGATCGGCGCCGGCCTGGCTGCGATGGGCTATCGCCGCCGCCGCGCTGCCAAGCAAGTGCACTGATCCGCGCGCTTAAATCGTAGCACCGGCCAGGGCAGCACCGCCAACGCGGTCGCTGCCCTGGTTCTTTTTGCAGGAAGGAAGCGTCACCCGGCCTTAGCAATTAGTCAGTACAATCCGGGGTTTCGCCAGCAATCCCGAGTCATGACGTCCACCCTGTCCGCTGCCCCCGCCGCATCCCCCGTCCGTACCGAAATCGCAACCCTGTGGCGCCTGTCGTGGCCGATGCTGGTCGGCCAGCTCGCCACCGTCGGCATGGGTGTGGCCGACGTGGCGATGACCGGCCACGTCAGTGCCGCCGAGCTGGCGGCGGTGTCGCTCGGCACCTCGGTGTGGTCGATCATCCTGGTGACCGTGATGGGCGTCATGATGGCGGTGAATTCCGTGGTTGCCCACGAGATGGGCGCCGGGCGCTTCGACAAGATCTCGCACTCGGTGCGCGAATCGCTGTGGATGGGCTTGATCGTCGGCATCGTCGGCTGCCTGGCGGCGAATGCCTGCGCACTCTTGTTCGACCACATCGGCCTGGAGCAGGCGGTGGCGGACCGTGCCAAGACTTTCCTGCACATCATCAGCCTCGGCATGCCGGCGTTTGCCTGCTACCGCGCGCTGTACGGCTACACCACCAGCATCAACCAGACCAAGCCGATCATGGTCATCGCCATCTGTGGGCTGCTGTATAACATCGTCCTCAACTGGATGCTGGTGTTCGGCGAGTTCGGCCTGCCCAAGATGGGCGCGCTCGGTTGCGCGGTGTCCACTGCGACCGGCGTCTGGCTGATGCTGGCGGCGATGGTGATCTGGATCAAAATCTCCAGTGCCTACCGCATGACCTACCCGTTCACGCACTGGGAAGGGCCGAACTGGCGCGAGATCGGCAGCATGCTGCGCCTGGGCATCCCGATCGGCGTGACCCATTTTGCCGAAGTCAGCGCCTTCGGCATCGTCAGCCTGCTGGTGGCGCGCTTTGGGGTGGTGCAGGTGTCGGCGCACCAGATCGCGCTGAATTTCGTGTCGCTGGTATTCATGGTGCCGCTCAGCTTCGGCATCGGCGCCCTCACCCGCGTCGGCCAGGCGATGGGCGAAGGCAATCCGGTACGGGCGCGCTTCGTGGCCTGGGTCGGCACCGGCATGTGCATCGGCTTTGGCTTGCTGTCGGCGATCTTCATCGCCCTGTTCCGCTGGCAAATTGCGGCGATGTACACCTCGGATGCGGCAGTGCAAGCCACCTGCGCCATGCTGCTGCTGTTCGCCGCCCTGTTCCAGCTGTCCGATTCGACCCAGGTCGCGGCTGCCTCGGCCATCCGCGGCTATAAAGTGACGCGTTCGCCGATGGTGATCCAGATGATCGCCTTCTGGGGCGTGGCGCTGCCGGTCGGCTGGATCCTGGGCCTGGCGCCCGACTGGTTCCCCTGGTCGCCGGGCAAGCCGATGGAAGCCACCGGTTTCTGGATCGGGCTGGTGCTGGGATTGACGGTGGCGGCGATCCTGTTGTCGTGGACGCTCAATCAGCTGTCCGCATTACGCGCACGCGAGTTCCTTGCCAGTCGCGATGTTAGCGCCTGACAAGTTACCAATTGCATATGTGATCGCTAACATGCACAATAGCCGTACACAACAATAATGCGCACCTAGCCGTCACAGAACGCGATACGCCGGAAACAGCCGCCCCGCTTCATACGCTGCCCGCCGTCCAGTCCGTCCGTGCGCTCGGTCGCCCGATCGATCCACACAGACAGGAGACGGGATGAGGCAGACACCCCACAAGATACTGGCCGCGCTGGCAGCGGCACTCGCATTCACCCCGGCGGCCTTTGCCGCCCCTTTGGTAACGCTCGACAGAAACGGTGCCTGGGTCTCGATCGAAGCCTATGGCCCCAACATCGTGCACGTGACCATCGCCGCCGACAAGGATGAAGTGCTGAAAGGCCCGGGCTACGGCATCTTGCCGAAAGCTGCCGACAATGCCGGCTTCCGCCATAGCCGCGCGCTTGACGGCGACACCTTCGCCTCCAACGGCATGACCCTGCACGTGAACCCGTCCCCGGCGCCGCGCGTGCCGAGCCAGGGCGAGAAATACTTCGCACCCTCGCTGGCCTCGGTCGGGCTGCAGGTGAAGAATGCAGGCGGCGAACAAATCCTCAGCATGACTGGCTGGGAAATGGCGCCGCACACCGTCAACGGCGAAAAGACGTACCAGGTCGGCGCCTCCTTCGCGGCGCCGCGCGACGAGCATTACTATGGCATGGGCCAGAACCAGGAATCGCTGTCCGGCCTCGACCTGCGCGGCCGCGTGCTCGACTGCAAGCACTGGTACGACGCCCCGGCCGGCGAAACCGTGTGCGTGCCCTTCATGGTGTCGTCCAAAGGCTACGGCATCGTCTGGGACAATCCGTCAGCCACGCGTTTTATCGCCGGCATGCATGGCAAGACGGCCTTCCAGTCCAACGTGGGCGAGCGCGTCAGCTTCTTCGTCATCACCGGCAATTCCTCGGACGAACTGTATTCCGGGTACGCCCGCCTGACCGGCAAGACGCCGATCCCGCCCAAGTCTGCCTTCGGCTTGATCCAGTCCAAGGCACGCTACGACAGTCAGCAGGAAGTGCTGCGCGTAGCAAACACCTACCGTCAAAAGAAATATCCGCTCGACGTCATGGTGGTCGACTGGTTCTACTGGACCCGCATGGGCCAGATGGACATCAACCCGGCCGAGTTCCCCGATCCGGACGGCATGAACAAGCAGCTGCACGACATGGGCATGGAGTCGATCATTTCGATCTGGCCGCGCTACGAGACGTCCGGCCGCTATTTCAATGAGCTCGATGCCAAGGGTTACCTGCTCAAGGACAAGGAAGGCAAGAGCGTCGACGGCCTGCCCTTCCGTTCCGACCGCACCGGCGGCCTGATCGACGCCACCAACCCGAAAGCACGGCAATGGTTCTGGGAAAAGTCGCGCGACAATATCCTGGCGCACGGCTTCGATTACCCGTGGCTGGACGAGACCGAACCCGACTTGGTCCCGGACGGAAATTTTTATTCGATCGGTTCGGGTGACCGCTATCACAACCTGTTCCCGCTGATGCACGTCGAAGGTTTCGCCGACAACATGCGCGCCTGGAAACCCAATAAACGCGTGCTGATCCTGTCGCGCGCCGCCTACCTCGGTTCGCAGCGCACCGGCGCCCTGTTCTGGTCGTCGGACATCAATCCGACCTGGGAAGCGCTGGCGCGCCAGATCCCGGCCGGCCTCAACATGACCGCGTCCGGCATCGCGCTGTGGGGCAACGACATCGGCGGCTGGCAATGGCTGCCGCAGACCACCAGCGCCACCAAGGCGCCGCTGCTGGACCCGTCCGACGCGCGTGACGTGGTCGGCCAGAACCATGACTATCCGGAACTCCACACCCGCTGGTTCCAGTACGGCACCTTCCTGCCGACACTGCGACTGCACGGCGACCGCAAGCAGGCCGACATCTGGTCCTTCGGCAAGCAGGCGGAAGCGATCATGGCGCGCTACGACCGCTTGCGCTATCAATTGATCCCGTACATCTATAGCCAGGCGAAGTTCACCCACGACACCGGCGCGCCCTTCATGCGTCCGCTGTGGATGGATTTCCCGGCCGACCCGAACGTGGCCGACATCGGCACCGAATACATGTTCGGCCCGGCCTTCCTGGTGGCGCCGGTCACGGAACAGGGCCAGACCGAGAAGGATGTCTACCTGCCGGCGGGCAGCGACTGGTACAACTTCTGGACCAAGGAAAAGCTGGCCGGCGGCCGCTGGGTGAAAGTGGCGGCGCCGATCGACCAGATTCCGGTGTTCGTCAAGGCGGGATCGATCGTGCCGATCGGGGCCGATATCCAGTCCACCGCGACCAAGCAGGCGATTGCCGAGATTCAGGTGTATCCGGGCAAGGATGGCGAGTTCGCTTTGTATGACGACGATGGGGTATCGTATGACTATGAGAAGGGCAAGTCGACCACCACCCGGCTGCGCTGGAGCGATGCGGGCGGCAAGCTGAGCGTGGTCGGCAGCGGTGGCGATGCTGGCGTGGCACGTGGCTTGCCGGGTTTGGTAAAGGTGGTCGGCACAACCAGGTAAGCGATTGCGCAGGTTCAGGCGGGGCATTTGTGCAGAGGCAGCATTGCCTCTGCGATCGCCGCATCGCTGAAATACACGGGCCACACACCCCGATAGGCCGCAAACTCGGCGTGGCCCTTGCCGTGACTGATGTCGAACCGGAGAGGAGAAATGATGATGCAATACGGATCATCGTTGAATCTCTCCAGTCCGAGCGTGCGTACTATGTTTCCGGCGTAGTACTCATTAACTTCAACCAGGCCGGCGTTGAGTTCGATGGATCGCAACGACAAAAGAAACGCCAGGCCACACACCAGGCTGGCGCCGAGCAAGGGAAGGCGGTGCAGGCGCAAGCCGGCAATACACAGTAGCAGCGCGCCGCCATAGGCCAAGGATGAGAGCCAGAAGGGATAGCGGAGCAATGCCTTTTCAGGGTTTATCGCAATGAAGACATAACTGTCGGCCAAGGCCAAGGCGCCGATCAGGAAAATGGTTCCACAGACGATGGTCGATATCCCCACGAGGTACCCTGCTGCTGGCCTCAGCATGCCCATGCATCCACCCTGTCACGCAAATACACGACAAACTCGGCCATTCCCGATACGTCCAGTTGCGTCGGATGACCGAGATAGTCGCGTTCGACCGTCACTGCGGCCATCGGCAAATAGTAGATCTCGCCGCCGTCTCTCGCAACGACGAACCGTCCGCCGCCGCTGTCGCTGCCGAAGATGACGAAGGCTTTACCACCAAACACAAAGCCCCCCTTTACGCAACCTGCTCATCGATTGAAAATGTCATAGTGGACAGCCACCTTCGACCCACTCCCGGAGGGTATTGGCAATCGCTTGGATCTCGTCGACATCCAGACTGCCATAATCTGCCAGGAAGACTTGAGGCTGAAATTGTGACAACAGGATAGCCCTTCCTCCACTGTCATCGCCAATTGCAATAAACCCGGGTATATATTTGTCGACCTGGTAAGTTGCGTTTCTTTCGGCGACTTCATGGCACGCATAGATCACGATACCGTTTTGAAGCCCCAAGCCATTTGCACGAGACAATAAGGCTTCCAGCTCTGTTGGCACATCGGACCCGAATGTATTTTTCAACAGGGTCAATTCCTGTGAAGTCGCACCGGGATTTGCAAAGGCGATATTCTTAATGTTGTGCAAGTCCATCGATGTCCCTATCGGCGCGGAGCGTTGAGCACATCCGTGATATCACGCCATTTAACCGATGCGGGGAGTCCAAACCCGCCAAGAAATGCGAGAAACACCTCCAGCACCATCGGCGCGGTGAACCATTCATCCGCCATCAGCCTGATATCGCCACCGCCGAAAGCCAATATGGTCCCGTCCGGATAAACCTTGCTCGGCACATCGCGACAGGCACGATAGTGGCGGCCGCCAGCGGCATCGCGCCGTTCCAGCATGCAGGTGATGCCGCCGCCGGCAACCTGCAGGTAATTTCCTCCTTCGTCCGTCAGCGCAGCAAACGATGAAGGTCCGTAACTGCGCAGGCCTGTTATGGCAGCGCGCACTTGCGCCGCGCTCGCATGTTCGATCGCGGGTTTGTTCTCGACGTCCAAACGCATGGATAGACTCCGCCACGGGTAATTATTGGTTAGCCTTAATCAAATGATAATCCAGGGCGTCATCGAAACGATTATAAAAAGCGCCTTCCAGGAAAAAAATAGCGATGACACCGGCGCTTCCCCGGCATCGAACGCATCCGGCCGCAACCTCCAGACCCGATGCGCCAGGTAACGATCGAGCGTATCGTTCACCCCTCGATTCTGGTATCGTCTCGCCCGTTGCACATAATTAATCAATTGCCTCGAGACCCCATCCATGCGCCCTCTTCTCCTGCTTCTTGCCGCCCTGTCGGCCGTTCCCGCATCCGCGGAACGCCTGACCCTGGACCGTATTCACGCCGACCCGGCGTTGGCCGGTCCTGGCGTACGCGCCCTGCGTGTGTCGCCCGATGGCGAACGCGTGACTTTCCTGCGCGGCCGCGCCGACAACCAGTTCCAGCTGGACCTGTGGGAATACAACATGAAGGACAAGACCACGCACCGCCTGGTCGATTCCAAGAAGCTGGTCCCGAACGAGAATTTGTCGCTGGAAGAGCGTGCACGTCGCGAACGCGCCCGCACCGCCAGCCTGTCCGGCATCATCAGCTACAGCTGGTCGCCCGACGGCAAGCAGATCCTGGTGCCGATCGCAGGCGATTTGTACCTGGTCGACGTCAAGAATCCGGATGCGGCGCGCAAGGTTGCCTCGGGCAATGTCGGCGATCCGAAGATTTCGCCGAAGGGCCGCTACGTCTCCTTCGTACGCGACCAGAACCTGTTCGTGATCGATCTGTCGACCGGCCAGGAACGCCAGCTGACCACCGACGGTAAAGGGACGATCCACAACGGCGAAGCCGAGTTCGTGGCCCAGGAAGAGATGGACCAGAAAACCGGCTACTACTGGGCGCCGGACGATTCCGCGATCGCCTATCGTCGCTACGATGAAGCGCAGGTGCCGGTGGCGCGCCGCTTCGAAATCTACGCCGACCGCACCGAAGTGATCGACCAGCGCTACCCGGCCGCAGGCGATCCGAACGTGCTGATCGATTTGATGATCGTGAACCCGGCCACCGGTGCGCAGAAAAAAGTCGACCTCGGCGCCGAGAAGGACATCTACCTGGTGCGCGCCGACTGGAGCGGCGACGGCAAGACCCTGGTGTACCAGCGCCAGTCGCGCGACCAGAAGCGCCTCGACCTGGTGGCGGTCGATGCCGCCTCGCTGGCCCAGCGTCCGCTGTTCAGCGAAACCTCGAACACCTGGGTCGCGGTGCCGGCCGATTTGCGCTTCCTGAAGAGCCGCAACGCCTTCATCTGGGCTTCCGAGCGCAGCGGCCGCAACCACCTGTACCTGTTCGACATGACGGGCAAGCTGCTGCACCCGATCACCAAGGGTGAATGGGGCGTCGACAGCATCCTGGCCATCGACGAACAGGCCGGCAAGGTCTATATCTCGTCGAACAAGGACGCGGTGATCGACAAGCAGACCTACGCCGTCAACCTGGATGGCGGCAATGCCGACAAGCCGGTGCGCATCACCAAGCAGGACGGCATGCACGACGACACCTTCGCGCAGAACGGCAAGATCTTCGTGGACACCTTCTCCGATCCGAAGACGCCGCCGCAAGTGTCGATCCGCAAAGCCGACGGTGCGCTGGTCGAGTGGCTCGAGCACAACGAGGTGAAAGGCGACCATCCCTACGCCAAGTACATGGCGGACCACCTGCCGACCGAATTCGGCAGCATCAAGGCGCACGACGGCCAGGACCTGTACTACTCGATGATCAAGCCGTCGAACTTCGACGCCACCAAGCGCTATCCGGTGTTCCTGATGGTCTACGGCGGCCCGCATTCGCAGCAGGTCAGCCGCGGCTGGGGCAATATGTTCAAGCAGTACATGGCGCAGCAGGGCTTCGTGGTGTTCACGCTGGACAACCGCGGTTCCTCGCGCCGCGAGCGCAAGTTCACCGACGTCATCTACGGCGAACTGGGCAAGCATGAAGTCGAAGACCAGCTGACCGGCGTCGACTGGCTGGCCAAGCAAAGCTTCGTCGACCCGAAACGCGTGGGCGTGTTCGGCTGGAGCTATGGCGGCTACATGACCCTGCGCCTGCTGGAAGCCGGCTCCGACAAGATCGCGATGGGCGTGTCGGTGGCGCCGGTGACCGACTGGTCGCTGTACGACACCCACTACACCGAGCAATTTGTTGGCGCCACGCCGAAGTCGAACCCGCAGGCGTACGCGCAAAGCGGCGTGTTCGCCCACCTGGACGGTTTGAAATCGCCGCTGCTGCTGATCCACGGCATGGCCGACGACAACGTGCTGTTTACCAACTCGACGCGCCTGATCGATGCGCTGGTGAACCGCAACGTCAAGTTCGAGCTGATGACTTATCCGGGTGCCAAGCACGGTATTTCGTCGCGTGCCGGCCAGCGTCACGTGTACGGGATGATCGAAGGTTTCTTCAAGAAGAACCTGGGCGGTACCGACGCCAAGTGACGTAGGGTGGACGGCATAGCCGTCCACCCTACCGTGATGCATGTCGCATCAATGCACCAAACAAAAACAGCCGCTCGAAGCGGCTGTTTTTTTGAGCTGGCTCGGCTTACTTCTTGCCGACCACGTCCTTCAGGTCGCCAGCTTTCTCTTGCACTTTGCCTTCGACCTGATTTGCCAGGCCCTTGGCTTCCTGCTCTTCGCTGCCGATGGCTTTACCGAAACCTTCTTGGATCTTGCCACCGATGTCTTTGGCTTTGCCTTTGATTTGATCTTCGTTCATGATTACTCTCCTATCGTTAGTGAATTACTGCTTCGTGAAGTGAAGCGGCATGGATGTATCTTGCGCTCATTGCGAACGCAATTCTGTTCGCGACTTAACAAAAGATTAAATTAGTGCGGCTTGCGCCAGACGCTCGCCAGCCAGGGCTGCTGTTCGCGCGGCAAGCCGGGCGGACGATAGTAATGATGCAGCGGTTCGAAGCCGGCGCCGGTCACGTAACGTTCCCAGCTTGAATAATCGTGGAAGCTGCCCCAGCGCGGTCCGTTCCAGCCTTCTTCATTGTTCCCGCGCGGATTCGAGCTGAACAGCACGCCGCCGGGTTTCAGCGCTGCGAACAGCTCGCCCAGCACCTTGGGCAGCAGGCTGCGCGGCACGTGGAACAGCGAGGCATTCGCGTAGATACCGTCGAACAACGCGTCCGGCAGGTCGAGGTCGAGGAAGTTCTGCTGCCATACCTCGCAGCCGCTGTACTGGGCCGCCATCGCCACGAATTCGGCGCTGCCATCGAGGCCGATGGCGCGGTGGCCCATGTCGCGGAAGGTTTTCAGGTCGCGTCCCGGACCGCAGCCGAGGTCGAGCAAGGTGTACGGCGCCTCGCCCTCGATCGCCTCCAGCAGCGCGGCGATGTTCTGGCTGACGTCGTGGTCGATGGTGCCGGCGAAAAAACGCGGCGCCACCGAGTCGTAGTGATGCAGCGTGCGCTGCGCGATGTCGCGGAAATCGTCGTCGTCGACGATGCCGGACAGGTCATGCTGTCCCATGTGCGGATCCTGATGCAGCCTGGGCCGCCTGATGTCGAGAAAATCCGGGTGCATGTGCCACCAGCGAAGAAATGGACTCGAGGCCATTGTAGGCTTGCCATTTCTATCGCCGATGCACGTTACCCTCTATAAATAAGCTACCACACCCGCACGCGCTGTTCCGGTGCCAGGTACAGCGACTGGCCCGGCTGCACGTCGAAGGCCTTGTACCAGGCATCCAGATTGCGCACGGTGGCGGTACGGTATTGCGGCGGCGCATGGCCGTCGGTCAGGATGCCGCGGCGCTCGGCCGCTTCGCGTGCCTTGTTGCGCCAGCTCGATGCGTAGCCGATGAAGAAGGCCCGGTCGCTCTCCTCATTGGCATTTTTACCGCCCGCGGCGCGGCGGCCGGCGTCCCGGTAGGCGTCGTAGGCGGCCGCCAGCCCGGCCAGGTCGGCCAGGTTTTCCGACAGCGTCAGCTGCCCGTTGACCGCCAGGTCCGGGAAGGGTTGATAGGCGTTGTACTGGGCCACCAGCTTGCCCGAGGCTGCCTTGAAATGCTCCATGTCTTCCTTGGTCCACCAGTCGCGCAGGCGGCCCTGGGCATCGAACTGCGATCCCTGGTCGTCGAAGCTGTGGCTGATCTCGTGGCCGATGATGGCGCCAATCGCGCCGTAGTTGGCGGCATCCGGCGCCTTGGGATCGTAGAACGGCGGCTGCAGGATCGCGGCCGGGAAGTTCAGCGCATTCTGCAGCGGCAGATTGACGGCATTCACCAGCTGCGGCGGCATTGCCCACTCGGTGCGCTCCGGCTTGTGGTGCAGCTTGGCGATCTCTTCCTTGTAGTGGAACTGCTCGGCGCGCGCGGCGTTGCCGAAGGCGTCGTTGGGCACCACTTTCAGGGCGGCGTAGGACTTCCATTTATCCGGATAGCCGACGCCGACGTACAGCGTTTTCAGCTTTTCCTTGGCCTGGGCGCGGGTGGCCGGGGCCATCCAGTCGAGCTTGTCGACGCGTTTGCCGAAGGCGTCGACGATGTTGGCCACCATCTGCTGCAGATGGGCCTTGTTCTCGGCCGGGAAGTATTTGGCCACGTACAGCTTGCCGACCGCCTCGTCCATCGCTTCGTTGGTCGCGCCCAGCGCGCGTTTCCAGCGCACCGACTGCTGCGGGGTGCCGGTCATGGCCTTGCCGTAGAAGTCGAAGCGGGCGTCGACGAAGGCCTTGGGCAGCACGCCCGCCATCTGGTTGATGCGGTGGAAGGCCAGGTAATCTTTCCAGGTCGCCAGGTCGACGCGTTCGACCAGCGCGGCGGTGCCTTTCATGGCCGACGGGTGCCAGACGATGAACTTGTCCTGGTCGCCCAGCTGGGCCGCCTTGAAGAAGGCGTTCCAGTCCAGACCAGGGGCATTGGCCGTGAAGTCCTTGACGGTCCAGGTGTTGTCGGCTTTCAGGACGTCGGCCGAATCGGCGCGGCTGGCGTGACCGTTGGCGATATCGACCTCGAGCGCGAACACCTTGGCGGCGCGCGCTTCTGAATCGCTTTTATCTTTACTTATGCCGGCGAGTTGCAGCATCGCAGCGATGTGCTTCTGGTACTGGGTGCGCAGGCCGGCCATGCGTTCGCTGCTGTCCAGGTAGTAGGCGCGGTCGGGCATGCCCAGGCCGCCCTGCAGGATATAAGGCATGTTGCGCGCGGTATCGTGCAGGCCTTGCGCGACCCACAGGCCGAACACATTCTCGGTAAAGAAATCGGTGTTGTTGAGCGGGTCGACGTCGGCGCGCAGGCTTTCGCCGAGGACGCGCACCAGGCCCGGCTTGTCCTTGATCGCGGCAATCTTGTCGAGCTGCGGCTTGAGCGGCGCCACGCCCCTGGCTTCGATCGCGGCTTCGTTCATGTAGGCGGCGTAGTAATCGCCGACCTTGCGCGCTTCGCTGCTGGCACCTTCGCCCTTGGCCTTGCCGGCGTCTTCGATCAGCTTGACGATGCGCTGGTTGGTGTCTTCGGCCAGGCCGGCCATCGCGCCCCAGCTGCTGCGGTCGGCCGGGATCTCGGTTTTGGACAGCCAGCCGCCGTTGGCCCAGGCGAAGAAATCGTCGCCGGGGCGCAGGGTGGCGTTGGCCGGCGCCGTAGCGGACGAGGCCGGCGACGCTGCCGGCGCGCTTGCCTGCGGCTTGGCGGCCGGGGTGGCCTGCTGAGCGGCCTGCTGAGTGGCTTGAGCAGCGGCGAAGGCGGTGGAAGCGCAGGCGCCACACAGGGCCAGCGCGACGGCGGTTTTCACGGGTGTCCAACGGGTCTTCATTGTCTTCCTTCAGTCTCGAATGATCTATTTATAGTACTGCAATGTGAAGCTCATGCGTACTACTGCTGCCCCGCCCGGTTTCGACCGCAGCATGGCGCCGTAGTTCATGAAAAATATTTTCAAAATTTCTTTCGAAAACCCTAAAGTTCTCCAAAGCACATCCGTTAAAGGGAGACAACCGGTAATCCGGCCGGTCTCAGTTTCTTTCTGGTGTGACAACATGACGTCCAACGAAGTCCTCGCAATGTACGAAAACATCGCTGCCATCACTGGCCGCATGGCGATTGCCGCCCGCGAAGGGGACTGGGATGGCCTGGCACGGCTGGAAACGCAATGCGCGCTGCAATCGAGCGCCGCCCGCGCCGGCGTGCCGCCTTTGGCCGGCGAACAGCGCAAGCGCAAGATCGACCTGCTCAAGCAGATCATGGCCAACGACCGCGAGGTGCGCGACGTCACCGAACCCTGGATGGGCCAGCTCGACCGCGCGATGCGTCCGGCGCACTGATTTATCCTGCGCCGGCACGCGCCGGCCACGCTCTTCTATTCCTGAAACCCCGCAGGGCCTGCGCTCTCCGGGGTTTTTCATTTTTACGCCGGCGCCGACGCCCGCGGCATGGCGCTGCGCCCCGCCAGGATGCCGTCGAGATTGTGCTCGATCCAGTCGGACACTTCGCGCAGCCGGGCGCTGATCTCTTCGCCCAGCGGCGTCAGCCGGTATTCGACCCGCGGCGACGACCCGGCGTGGGCGATGCGCTGCACGAAGCCATCCTGTTCGAGCCATTGCAGGGTCTGGATCAGCATGCGTTCGCTGATGCCACCCACCCTGCGCCGCAACTCGCCGAAACGGTGGGCGCCGTCGCCCAGCGCCACCAGCAGCAGCACGCCCCAGCGGCTGGTCACGTGCTTGAGCACTTCGCGCGATGGACAATGTTCTGACATGACGTCGCCACGCATCACATGGCCGGACAGCGGTTCGTTCATCCCTTCTCCTCGCTTGACTGTTTAGTCATTGTCGCGCAAAACACGGTGCGATGGCGGCACGCTGGTCCCGCATGCCAGCGCCCGGTCGGGCCATAAAAAAACCCGCACGGCTTGTGTCCGCGCGGGCTTTTCGTAGACGGATGGCCATGCCATCCCTCGGTATGGGGAGAGCGATCGCCAGGCATCCCCTGGCGTCGCCTCTTGCCGGTTGCATCCGGCGTCCACGTGCGCACTGTTGGCCCGCAAACTGCTTCCGGGGTCAGGCGCTTCTTCAGCGATCATCCGGTTCCCGCGCCACGCTATCGGTGGTGGCTGCGCCGGACCTGAGCCGTTTTTGTGATCTAAAAGATCACATGCGAATCAGTATAACTCAACATTCAGGTTTGTGTAGACAAGTTTGTGCGCGCCTATTCCATTGTCGGTTCGACCACCTTTTGAGGCGTGCCGACGGCCGCTGCCGATGCCCCGGCGCGGCCGGCGAAGCGTGCTTTCAGCTTGCCGAGCAGGCCAGTCGTGCCCGCCTCGGCCGGTGTGCCGGCGCTGCGTCCGGCCTTTGCGCGGCGCTTCAGCAGGAAGGCGGCGCCGGCACCGGCCGCCAGCAGGGCAGCGCCGGCGGCGATCCAGCCCCAGGGGGCGCCGCCCTCTTCCACCGGCGCGGTCTTCGGTTTGTGCGGGACCAGCGTCTTGATCGAGCTGATCGGCTTGGGGCCGGCGGGCGGGGCTGGCTTGGGCTCGGCTTGCTTGGGCTCGGGTGGTTTGGCTGCGGCGGGTGCGGCCTGGGCCGGCGCGGCTTCGGGCCGTTGCTCGCCGGACTTGGCGTCTTCGGGCTTGTGCTCTTTGCTTGGGTGCGCTTCGGCTTTGTGTTCGCCGGCTTTGCCTTCGTCCGCCTGGTGTTCGGCGGCCTTGTTGGCTTCAGCCTTGTGCGCTTCGGCTTTGTTGGCGTCGGCTTTGGCGGCGTCGGCTTTATGCTCGGCGGGCTCGGCGGGTTTGGCGGCTTCGGCTTTCGGCGCGTCGGCCCTGGGTGTGCCGGCCTTGTGCGCTTCCGCGACAGGCGCGGCTGCCGCTGCCGGCGTCACCCCCAGCATTTTCTGCAGGCCCTTGACCTTGTCTTCCAGCTGGCTCAGCTGTTCGCGCAGGGCCGCGTTTTTGGCGCCGAGCGCGGTGCAGGCCTGGGCTTCGCCGGGCGTGCAGGCTGCCGGCTGGCTGCCGGTGCGGAGTGCCGCCGGCGCCGTCGGCTTGTGGATGGGCAGGTTCAGCAAGGGCTTCTTGCGCTCGGCCAGCAGCTGCACTGCGGGCTTGGCCATGGCCGTAGCGGGCAGCACGGCCGGCGGCGCGGCGGCGGCGGGCGCATCTGCCGGCGGCTGCGCCGCAGGCCTGACAGCCGGCGCAGCCGCCGGATGGGCAGCAAGCGGACGTGCCGGGGCTGGCCTGGACGCAGAAACAGGTGACGCCAGAGGCGCAGTGCCATGTGCAGCCGCATTCGCACTTGCAGATGCAGATGCGGGCGCGGGTGCGGGTGCGGGTGCGGGTGCGGATGCAGCTGCGACTGCGGGTGCCCTCGCTCCCGGCGCGCTCGCCGATGCCAATACAGGCACGGGCGCCGCCGACGCGGGCAAGGTTACCGGCACGGGCGAGGGCACGGGCGAAGCCAAGGGTGCAGGCGGCGCCGGATTCGGATCCGGCGTCAGCCACAACGTCGCCAGGCGCACCGCGCGCTGGCCCTTGTCGGTGAGTTCCAAATACAGGTGCAGGTGGTCGGCGTCGACCGGGCGCAGCGAGGTCACGTGCAGGAACTGGCGGCCGTCGCGCCGCATCACCGTCAGGTTCAGGCTCGGCAGCACCGGCGGCAGCGCGATGCCGGCGCCGCGGTAGACCTCGGGACTGGCCACGCGCACCGCCACCTGCGCCGCCGGATCGTCGATCATGGCCAGTTCGATGTCGGCGACCAGTTGCTGGCCGATGTGGGACGACACCCTGGCGTCGCCCAGTTCGGCGGCGTGGACCTGAGCCAGCGCGGCGCCGGTCAATACAAGGGTGGAAAGTAAACTGCGGGAACGGCGGAGCATAGGGGTGTGTGGAATTCGTAGCCTCAGCGTCGTTATCGGCCGTTGCGGTACACTCTTTAATGAAAACCTTTTGTCAAACAAACAGGAACGAACAGTAAATAAACAGTAAATAAGGACGCAAAAATGGAAAACAGGATCGAGAAAGACAGCTTCGGCCCGATCGAAGTCCCGGCCGGCCAGTTGTGGGGCGCACAGACCCAGCGCTCGCTGCACCATTTTCATATCTCGAGCGAGAAGATGCCGCCCGAGCTGGTCGCCGCGCTGGCCCAGGTCAAGCGCGCCGCGGCCGCGGTCAACCGCTCGCTCGGCAAGCTCCCGCAGGACAAGGCCGATGCCATCATCAAGGCCGCCGACGAAGTCTTGGCGGGCGGCCATCCGGGCGAATTCCCGCTGTCGGTGTGGCAGACCGGCTCCGGCACCCAGAGCAACATGAACATGAACGAGGTCCTCGCCAACCGCGGCTCCGAGCTGCTCGGCGGCGAACGCGGCGAAGCGCGGCTGCTGCACCCGAACGACCACGTCAACATGGGCCAGTCCTCGAACGACATGTTCCCGACCGCGATGCACGTGGCGGCCGCCATCGCCGTGGCCAAGGACCTGCTGCCGGCGCTGGCCAAGCTGCGCGGCACGCTGGACATCAAGTCGCGCGACTTCGCCGGCATCGTCAAGATCGGCCGCACCCACCTGCAGGACGCCACCCCGCTGACGCTGGGCCAGGAATTCTCGGGCTATGTCGCCCAGCTGGAATTCGCCGAACAAGCCATCAAACACGCCCTGCCCGGCCTGCTGCTGCTGGCCGCCGGCGGCACCGCGGTCGGCACCGGCCTGAATGCGCATCCGGAATTCGCCAACCGCATCGCGGCCGAGATTTCGTCGCGCACCGGCCTGCAATTCAAGTCGGCGCCCAACAAGTTCATGGCGCTGGCCGGCCACGACGCGATGGTGCAGGCGCACGGCGCCTTCAAAACCCTGGCCACGGCGCTGATGAAGATCGCCAACGACGTGCGCTGGATGGCATCCGGTCCGCGTTCGGGCCTGGGCGAGATCACGATCCCGGAAAACGAGCCGGGCAGCTCGATCATGCCGGGCAAGGTCAATCCCACGCAGTGCGAAGCGATGACGATGCTGTGCTGCCAGGTGTTCGGCAACGACGTCGCCATCACCATGGGCGGCGCCCAGGGCAACTTCGAGCTGAACGTGTTCAAGCCGATGATCGCCCATAACTTCCTGATGAGCGCGCGCGTGCTGGCCGACGGCATGCGCTCCTTCGACGAGCACTGCGCGGTCGGCATCGAGCCGAACCGTAAGCGCATCGGCGAGCTGATGGAGCAGTCGCTGATGCTGGTGACCGCACTGGCCCCACATATCGGGTATGATCGCGCCGCACAAATCGCCAAGACCGCCCAGCACGAGGGCCTGACCCTGCGCCAGGCGGCGCTGCAGTCGGGCTTCCTCGACGAAGCGCAGTTCGACCAGTGGATCGTGCCGATCGAGATGACGCGGCCGCATCCGGCTGATTGAGGAACCGGCAGTCCAAGCCCGTAGGCCCGCGCCCCCACCGCCGGCCCGCGCTTCCACCGTCGTCCCCGCCTGCGCGGGGACGACGTTTTTCGAGGGTGCGTCGTCGTCGCGTGCACGACTTGTATGCGTAAAGCGTTTCAAGGGCAGTGCACGATCAGGCTCAACAGTACGCCTTAAATTTTTTTCCGAGATTAAAATGCAAACAACTAATTTTGAACTGACATCCGAGTTCATCGAACTCAATCAGCTGCTCAAGCTCGTCGGCGTGGTCGACAGCGGTGGTGCCGGCAAGCACGTCGTCGCCAGCGGCGCGGTGTCAGTCGACGGCAAGAAGGAATTGCGCAAGACGGCCAAGATCCGGGCCGGCCAGACGGTGACGCTGGGCGATGTGCGGATCAACGTGAAGTAAGGAAAAAAGGCGCATCCGATGGACCCGGCGGGCGCGCCTGACGCACCTTCCCGGATCGCCCGGTTAGGCGTTCCCGGCCGTACAATTCGCGTTTGCGCCCTGACAAACTTGAGCAATCTCCATTCTCTATATTGAAGACGTAACATTCGGCTAAAGGTGAGGAAGATGGATACCCCAGAATCGAGCTCCCCGACGCAGCAGCGGCTCATTGGCGACCTGCGTCTCGTTATCGAAAATGCGGAAGAACTGCTCAAGAATACTGACCACTACACCGGTGTCGTATATCAGAATGCGCGCGCCAAGCTGGCGACGGCACTGACGGCCGCCAACGAGGAACTGGCGCGCTTCGAGGAAGAAGAGCTGTCCCGCATGATGGAAGAAACGCGCACGGCCAACGAACTGCATCATGACATGACCGGCGAAGCGCGCATCCTGCGTGCCTTCCAGTACCACTGACTGATCGCGCGGCGCAGCAACAACATGACATGGCGCCTGCGGGCGCCGTGTTCACATCCGGGGGCGCTTCATGCCACCGCCAGCACGATCCCGGTCCTGCCCTCTTCCCCCAGCCAGCGCTTCAGGTGCGCGGCCAGATCGAAGTCCTCGTCCAGGTCGAAAGCCGCATCCAGCGCGGCACCGACATGCTCGCCTGCCGCCAGCCGCGCCAGTGCCGCATGTTCGACGGGCCCGCTTGCCCATACCTCGACCTCGAACCGCGGCCGCCACACCAGCACATGGCCGGCCTGCGCCATCGTCTCGGGAAACGCCGGGCCGTCCGGCTGGTGGGCCAGCCACAAGGCCGGCGTGGCCCAATCGGACCGGTACAGGCGCAGCGACGGATGCAGGACCGCCCGACAGGCTTCGAAGGCTTCCGGATCGAGCCCGGCCAGCGCCGCCGCCGGATGCGCCAGCGGCGGCGCGTCCGGCGCATAAAAGCTGTCGTGCACCAGCCATTCGAGGCGCGCCATGTCGGGCAGCCAGGGATGGCTTGCGGCCGGCGCGAAGTCTTCGAGGAAACCGGCGAGGCCGGCGCCGAAGCGGTTCAGGTCGGGATCGGTCGAGGGATGGGCACGCCCGTAGACGGCGGCCAGCGCATCGAAGAATGCGGCGCCGACCAGCTGGCGCAATACCGGGTGGCTGGCCGCCAGCGCGCGGCGCCAGCTGGCGTGCAGGTTGCCGCGGTAGATGCCGATGCGGCTGGCATTACCCTTCAGCCAGGGGGCCAGCGCCGCATCGCGCTTTGCATCGAAGAGCGCGGCGCCGAAGGCTTGCTGCAAGGTGGCGGCCTCGGGGTCGGCTGCGGGAACGGCCGCGCCGGCACTGGGCGCCGCTGCCGCGACAATGGCCGGAACAATCGCCGGCGCCGCAAGCGCCACCTCGGCCGCGATGGCGCGCGCCGTCCGCGCCTCCTCCAGCAGCACCGCGAGCGGCGGCAGGTCCGTGTCCCACTCGACCAGCGCCGGCACCTGGCCGAAACGCGCCAGCGCCGCGCGGTACAGCGCCCATACGGCCTCCGAGACGCGGTCGCCATGGTGGTCGATCAGGCCATCGTCCGTGGCCAGGTGGCCGCCGAGGTGGATCTCGCCGACGCTGCCCGGCGCCAGCGCCGCGATGGCGGCCAGCGCATCCTCACCGTGGTTGTGCTGGTTGACGTACAGGTTGTTCACGTCCAGCAGCACGCCGCAGCCGGTGCGGCGCACCAGTTCGGCCAGGAACTCGGCCTCGCTCATGGTGTCGCCGCGGAAGCGCAGGTAGGTCGAGACGTTTTCGACCAGGATGGGACGCGCCAGCTCATCCTGCACGCGGCCGATGCGCGCCGCCAGCAGGTCGAGCGCCGCCCGGTCCAGCCGGATCGGCAGCAGGTCATTCAGCTGGCGCCCGCGCAGCGCACCCCAGCTCAGGTGTTCGGAGACCAGCGCCGGCTGCAGCGCCCGCACCAGCTCGCGCACGCGCGCCAGGTGGTGATCGGAAAAGCCGTGCACCGAGCCCAGGCCGAGGCCGACGCCGTGCAGGCTGAGCGGATAGTCGCGGCGCAGGGTGTCCAGCACCTGCCAGTCGCGGCCCGAGCGGGCCAGGTAGTTTTCAGTGTGGACTTCGATCCAGCCGACCTCGGGGCCCGGGCGCCGCGCCAGGAAGTCGCGGTAGTGCGGCGCGCGCAGGCCGATGCCGATGCCGAGCGCCATGGCGGGCGCGGCCTGGGTCATGCTTATTTGCCCTGCTTGCCCTGCTTGCCCGGGACGGGAGCCGTCAGCTTGCCGCCGGCTTTTTCGCAGGTGCCCTTGGCCACGAAGGTCCATTCGGCCGGGTCACGGTCGACCGCGGCCTGGCCGGCACAGCCGTGGATGGCGGTGCCGCAATCGTTCTGGCCGGCCTTGGCCACGCCATAACATTTTTCCTGATCGCCCTTGGGCAGGTCCATCTGACCGCTTGCGGAGGCGTTCGCGGCGCAGACGCCGGCCAGCGCGGCGGCGACCAGGGCTTGACGTTTGTTCATGGTTTCTTTGTCTCGTGAAGAGCAACGACGGATAAGGGGGAAATTCTACTGGATGCGGAGCGGGCGGTCGATGCCCGGGGGCGAATGCTTGTGCTCGTGGCAGATACGTACACCGGCCGGGGTGGCTGGGCGGGCTGGCTGTGTTATGTGCTTGCGGGCCGCGAATGCGTCGCGCAGCGATATGGTGGTGGCTGGAGCGGTGTGCCAGCCAGCCCGTCGCGCCGGGTACGTAACCTGACAACGCGCCAGCGGTACTGCCTGTTGACGCGTCCGGCGATATTTTTTTGCGCGCCGGCTCAGGCCGTCGTGTTGATGTGGTTGCCGAGGTGGGCCGGCAGGTTCTGCGCCGGCGCGGTGCTCTGCACGGCGTCCAGCAACTGCAGCGCGCTGGTCGACTGGATGTCCTGCGCTTTCTTCATCACGGCGATGGCGACATCCTGGCGGGTGCCGGTGTCGGCGATGCTGGTGGCAAGCTTGGCAATACCCATGACATCCATGGTGGTCTCCTGGTTGAGGGGGCGGGGGCCGGAAAATCCGGCCATCCACCTGTTACGGCGCGGCGGCGTAAAACATTAGGCCGTCGGCGCTGCAAGCCCGACATAGCCTTTCAGCCAGCCCAGCACCGCCTCCGGTTCGTTCAGGTCGATCCACGTCAGGTGCGGCGCCAGCCCGGCCGGCACCGCCATGCTGGACGCCACCGCCACGATGTGCGGATCGTCCGGATACACGGCCGGCTTGCCGACTTCCGGCCGGTACACCTCGAGCTTGGGCAGCGGCTCCCATTTGTAGCCTTCGACCAGGGTCAGGTCGGCCGGCGCCAGGCGCGCCAGCAGCGCGGCCAGCGGCGGCTCGTGCTCGTCGCGCAGCTCGCGCATGATGGCGATGCGGTAGGGCGAGGCGATCATCACCTCGGCCGCGCCGGCCGTACGCAGGCGCGCGCTGTCCTTGTGCGGCGGCTCCAGCGCGATGTCGTGGTGGCTGTGCTTGACCACGTTGACGCGCACGCCCTCCCCGGCCAGCCGGCCCACCAGGAATTCCAGCAGCGTGGTCTTGCCGCTGCCCGACCAGCCGATCACACCCAAGACAGAACCGGCCACTGCCGGCCCGGGAACATCAATACGCGACACGGTAACGCACCCCTCGGTAATTCATGACCGCCGCCCGCGGCAGCAGCTTTTCCAGCACCAGCCCGGGCGCGACTTCCTCGCCTTCGTGACGCAGCGCCTTGTCGACCAGCAGCAGGCGGTCGGCCGGGTTGGCCGAATACATGTAGCCGCCAAACGCGACGCGCGGGATACCGCCCTGGACCGATGCGGGCAACTGCTGCAGGAAAGGCAGGCTGTCTTCGGGGGCGGCGGCCGGCGATCCGGCGGCCCGTGCCGGAACGGCGGCTACCGCGGCCGGCGCCGGCGTCGGCATGCCTACCTGCACCGCGGGCGCGGCGGCCGGCAACGCTGCGGATGGCGCCGCGGCGCGCGCTGCAGCCGGCGCCGGCCTGGGTGCGGCAGCGGTCACACGTGGCTGCGGCGCGCGCACCGGCGCCGGCGGCGCGCTCACTTCCAGCGAACTGGATGCGGCCGGCGCAGCGGAGACTGGCGATCCGGCGGCCGGCGATCCGGCGGCCGGCGATCCGGCGGCCGGCGATCCGGCGGCCGGCGATCCGGCGGCCGGCGATCCGGTGGCCGGCAATCCGGCGGCAGGCGTCCCGGCAGCCGGTGCGCCAGCCGTCACCGACGCCACCTGGCCCGCCGGCGCCTGCGTCTGCGCTACCTGCGCTCCCGGTCCCTGAGCGGGCCCCGCCCGCCACAGGAACGCGGCCCCCACCACGACCACCAGCGCCCCGGCCCCGAGGCCGACATACAGCGGCCTGCGGCTGGCGGCGACGTCCGGCTGCAGCGCCGGCACCGGCTGCGCAGCGTGGATGGTCGGGGCGTTGCCCAGCTGGCGCTCGGCCTGCGCCTTTTTCAATGCTTCGAGGATGTAGGACATATTATTGTTGGTTCCCTGGCGTGGCGGCGAGCAGGCGCGGTTCGTCGACGCCGCTCAACTGGTTCAGGCGCATGTAGGTGCGCGGCCCGGCGACGCCGTCCGCTTTCAGGTTCTGCCCCGCCTGGAAGCTGCGCAGCAGGCGCCGCGTGGGCGCGTCGAAGGGTTGCAAGGCCGGCGGCACCGCCGTCTTGTTGATCTGCGCCAGGCGGCCGGCGATCCAGTCGACGTCCGGCCCGCTGTCGCCGGGCTTGATCTCGTCGCGGAAGCCGCGCGCGGCTTTCCACAAGGTGGTGAACTCGCCGTCGAAGCGGGTGGCCAGCGCGCCCAGGCTGACCTTCTGGGTGCGGCCGTTGACGCTCAGCGTCGCACTGTCGGCATCCATACCGTTCAGCACCGCGTAGCCGAGCTTCGGACCGTCGTGCAGGGCGACGATGGCAGGCCGGTCGAGCAGGCGCAATTCATACACGCCGCCGCGTCCCGCATAGCAGCGCAGGCCCAGCTTGGGCGCACCCTGGCACGGTTCGCCGGCCGGCAGCTGCTGGCCCCACAGCGCACCGAGCTCGCGCAGCGCTTCTTCCTGGGTGGCCAGCGCCAGCGGCTGGTGGGCCGTCGGGGCGGTCACCGGCGTCGCGACGGCGGCGGCCACCGGCTTGACAGGATGTGCAGCCGGATGTGCAGATTGCGCAGCCGCCGCCCTGGCAGGTACCGGCGCCGGCGCAAGCGCATGCGGCACCGCCTGCCAGGCCGCCGCGCTGATCACGGCTCCGGCCAGCACGCCGCCCGCCACCAGCGGCCAGCGCAGCGCAGCCCGCGGGGCAATCGCTTCGCCGGCAAACACTTCCTGGGCCGCGCGGCGCAAAATCTTCGGCGTCACCTGGGCGCTGTTCTCGACGTAGGCGCCGAGCAGCGCACGGTCGCACAGCAGGTTGATGCGGCGCGGGACGCCCTGGGTCAGGCGGTGGATCAGCGGCGCCAGCGACAAGGGAATCGGCGAGCCGGCGTGCGTGCCCGCCACTGTCAGCCGATGCGCGACGTAGGCGCCGGTCTCGGCTTCGGACAAGGGTCCGAGGTGGTAGCGCGCGATCACGCGCTGGGCCAGCTGCTCCAGTTCGGGCCGCGCCAGGATGGTCCGCAGCTCGGGCTGGCCGATCAGGATGATCTGCAGCAGCTTGCGCTCGCTGGTCTCCAGGTTGGTCAGCAGGCGCAGCTGTTCGAGCACCTGGGCCGACAGGTTCTGCGCTTCGTCGATGACCAGCACGTTGTTGTTGCCCTGGGCGTGGCTGGCCAGCAGGTAGGCGTTGATCGCATCCACGTACCCTTTTACGCCACTGAGACCGATGGCGCCGCTGGACGCCGGCGGCAGTTCGATGCGGAACTCGTCGCAGATCGTCAGCAGCAGTTCCTCGACCGTCAGCTTGGGGTTGAAGATATAGGCTAGGCGGCAGTTGTCCGGCACCTGCTCGATGAAGCAGCGGCAGACGGTGGTCTTGCCGGCGCCGATTTCGCCGGTGAGCAGGACGAAGCCGCCGCCGCTGCCGATCCCGTACAGCAGGTGGGCCAGCGCCTCGCGGTGCCGTTCGCTCATGAACAGGTAGCGCGGATCGGGCGCGATCGAGAACGGCGCTTGCTTCAGGTTGAAATAATTGTTGTACATACTCTGGTATCAGTGCCCTGGGGCCCCGCGCGCCCTAAGGCCGCGGCGGCAGCGGTTTGAACTTCGCGCAGTATATTTTGCTTTTGGTATTGTAGTAGGCGATCGTACTGCCGGGGTTTGATACCCGCAAAGGATAGGTCGATGCATCCGCTGCCAGATGGCGGATCCCGGACGCCGCCCGGATCGACTGTTCCAGCTGGTCCGGCGGCACCTCGGCCACCGCCGCCACGAACACCAGTTCGCTGGTGTCGTCGCTGACCATCACTTCGGTCACCGGCGCGCCCCACAGCGAGGCTTCGCCGGTACGGAACCACCAGGCCCCGCCCTCGTGCTTGTAGGGCGGGCCGAAGGCGGTCTTCAGCCAGGAATAGAAATAGCGGTTGTCGAGCTGGTCATGGCACAGCAGCGCGCTGCCGATGACCGGACCGAAGGTGGAAGGCGGCTTGTCGCCGGCCTGTGCGCGCGCCGGAGCGGGTGCTGCGGCCAGCGCACATGTCAAGAGCGGTGCGGACAGCGGTGCCAGCAGCGGAGCCAGCGCAAACAGGCCGGCGCGCCGTGTCACAGCTTGGACAGCCAGGCGCGGTTGGCGGCGATCTTCGACTTCACCGACGCCGGCAGGGCGTCGTAGCAGCCGGGGTGCTGTTTCAGCGCGTGCTCGCGCACTTCCTTTTCCAGACCGTTGACGATGAATACATAAACAGAGGCACCTTCCGCATTTTTGCGCGTGCCCAAATAACGAATCACTGTGGTCTCCTCGAATAAGCCTCCGATTATGACACCGCCCGCCGCCCCCGGCCATCCGCATGGCCACAAGCGTGCTCAGGGCGACGTGCTGCGGACGGCGCGGAAGGCGTCGTCGTTGCGTTCGAGCCACATCTGCAGCAGCGCGCGGTTGTCGTGCTGCCAAGGGTGGAAGCGCGGCGACAGGTAATCCAGGCCCGGCTTGAACAGATGCCAGACCAGGCCTTGGCGGCCGAACCAGGCACCCGCCGCACTGCGCCAGGTACGCCATCGCCACAGGGCGCGGTCGCGCTTCAGGTTGTACGCGGTCTGGCGGGTGGTGTCCCACCAGAACACCAGGCTGACGTGCAGGTACCAGAGCGCGCGCTTCCAGTAACCGCCGCCGGCAGCCCGGTAGACGTCGAAGGCCACCGCCTTGTGCTCGCTCTCCTCGGCCGCGTGCCAGGACCACAGCGTGCGCATCTGCGGCTCGGCGCGTTCCAGCCATTGCGGGTGGCGCAGCACGAAGTCAGCCAGCATCGCCGTGTAGTGTTCGAGCGCGCAGGTGATCGCCAGGCGGTCTTGTACCGGCAGGCGGGCGATGAGCTCTACCCGTTTGCGGGTGTTGTCCTCGAGCGTGTAGTCGTAGCCCTGGCGCGCCAGCTCGGCGTTGTACTGCTGGTGCACGAAGCGGTGGCTGGCTTCCTGGCCGATGAAATCCTTGACCTCGGCGCGCAGCGCCGGATCGGCGATGGTGTCGGCCGGCACCGCGCGCACGCTGTCGATGAACATCTGCTCGCCAAGCGGAAAACTCATCGACAAGGCATTCATGAAAGCGGTGCGATAGACGTCGCCGCCCATCCAGTGGCGCGCGAAGCCCTGCGACAGGTCGACATTTAATTTGCGGACAGTCAAGGTGGACATAAGATCGATCGCGATAAAAGGACGATGGAGACGGATCAACTATACACCTGCCCTGGCAAGGACATCTAACGGCGCTTTATGCAAAGCAGATAAAACTACTTTGTAAATATTTCGATAAATTGTGTATTAATAAAAATAAATATTTCACATGGGTATTTTTAGATAGTGCTGAGCTATAATTTTTCGCGCATTACATTCACCGGTATTGGAATAGCTTTATCTGACGAACAAAGACATGCGGTCATTCATCGAACGCGCAATGCATATTGCGGCAATCGCCATGGGCTTGTTATATGTCATCTCCGTAAATGCCGCCCCCTTACCGGACTGCAAGGCTTTCGATATGCGCGATGGCGGTGTCGCGCCGAATAGCTTCCACAAGACGGCGGCCATGCCCTCGTATATCCAGGCCGGTATCGGCGTACCCGGTCTTGCCCTGCCTCTGCAAGCGGCACTCAGCGGCCGCATGTTCGCCAAAGCTTTTCCTTTCAATAAAAGCAGTTCCGATTAACCCATTGCTCACGTCTGACATGAACAAGAGCAGTTCCCGCTTTGCCGAACTCGACGGTTTGCGCGCATTGGCGATCATTCCCGTCATCCTGTTTCACATGGATATTTCCGGCATTGCCAATGCCGGTTTCTTCGGCGTCGACATCTTCTTCACGATTTCCGGCTTCATCATCACCGCGACGCTGGTACAGGAATATCGAAAGGATGGCGCCTTCGATTTCGTGAATTTCTATGTGCGGCGCCTGAAACGGCTTTTGCCGCCGGTATTCGCTTTGATTCTGTTTGCGCTGCTGGTCACGCCGATGATATCGGCGGACGCTTATGCAAAGCTGCGCGCGGACGTCGCCGCTGCCCTGCTTTATGGATCGAACTGGTGGCAGATCGTCGAAAAGCAATCGTATTTCGACACCACGCCGCACGTGCTGAAGCATTTATGGTCGCTGGCGGTCGAGGAACAATTCTATTTTGCCTGGCCGCCGCTGGCTTACCTGTGCCTGAAAAAGCTGGGCGCAAAAACGACCGGCGCGTTCGCCTTTGTCCTGGCGCTGGCCAGCACGGCGTGGATGTTCCACCTGTTCAACCTGGACACCAGCGCCACCGACCAGAACCGGATCTACCTGGGCACCGATACCCATGCGATGGGCCTGCTGGTCGGTGCCGCCCTCGCCTGCTTCTGGAATCCCTGGGCCGGTAAAAGGACGGCGCCCGCCGAGAGCCACGCCTGGCGTGCCGGCGCGCTGGCGTCGCTGATTGCACTCGGCGCCATGGTCCAGCAATTGAATCCCTCGGACCCGGCCACCTACGGAGGCAGTTTCCTGCTGGTGCCGATCCTGAGCGCGGTCGTCATCTATTGCCTGATGAACGATGCGCGCTTCTTTGTATCGCGTTGGCTGCGCAAACCCGTCATGCAATGGATCGGCTTGCGTTCGTATTCCCTGTATCTCGTCCATTGGGTGGTATTCGTGTGGATGCAGCTGCTCGGGTTCACGCATTTCTCAAAGCTGCCGGTGCTGGTGACGGGGCTGGTCCTGGTGGCATTGCTGTCCGAACTGATGTACCGCAGCATCGAAATGCCCTCGAAACGCTTCGATCCGAAAACGCTCGGCATCGCCCAGGCCTGGGGCACCGTGGCGGCCTATGCCGCCTGCACCGCATGCGCGGTATTGTTCGTGATGCCTGCGCAGGCGCCGTCGCTGGCGCCGAATGAGGAACAGGCGCTGCAAGCGGCCGTCACCGTCCAATGCCCGGACAAGCTGGCCACTGGAAAAGCCGCGGATGCCACCGAACACGCGCCCGACCTGGCGCTGAACGCCAACCAGATGATTTCGGGCGGCGAAGACATCCTCGCCATCGGCGATTCGGTGCTGAAAGGCGCCAGCGAGCACCTGTCCAAAACCATCTCCGGCATCGCCATCGATGCGGCGGTCGGACGCCAGGCCAGCGCCGGACTCAAAGTCCTGCAGGAAGAACACGCCGGATCGAAAAAGACCCCGACGGTATTGGTGCACCTGGGGACGAATGGCTATATCAACGAAGGCCAGTTCAGGGAATTGCTGACGGCCCTGGCCGACCGCAAATCGGTGATTGTCGTCAACGTCCACGCGGACCGGCGCTGGACTGCGCCGAATAACGACATCATCGGGCGCATGGCGCGCGAGTTTCCCAACGTGCGCCTGATCGACTGGAATGCAATATCGTCCGGCCATGCCGATTGTTTCAACAAGGACGGCATTCACCTGACCCGGCGCGGCATCCTGGCGCTGACTGCCGAGATCAAGGTTGCCACCGGGGGCTCGGTTATAATCGCGCCGCCTGCCACAAAAACAATGCTGGCGCACGGACCGGACACACAGCCGGCCGTATTCAAGACTGCGACCCCCGCCGCAGCAATGCCCCCGAATGCGGCGCAAAACCGGGTACCGGACAAGCTACAGGAGGCTCCGCCGAATACGCCGCTGGCCGATCCGGACACGGCGGACCATGCGGCCGAGTCGGCAACGCAGTCGGCAACCCAGACGCATGCCGCACCGCCGGCATGAGCATCCGGCATCCGGCATCCGCTGTTCGGGATGTGCTAAAGGAGTGCAATGATGATTGTGCGTAGATTACTGACCCTGATCCGCCTGTGCGGCATCCTGGCGCTGGGAGTGGCCGTGTATGTCTGGCTGTATCCGGCCCGCTTCAGGAGCTGGATCGGCAACGACGACGCCAGCCAGGCCGCGGCACCCGCCCCGGCAAAGCAAAACGCCGCACCGGCTGCACCTGCTGCACCCACCGTGCCCGCGCTGCCCAAGCCGCCGCCCACCGGCCTGAAAGTCAGCGCCGCCGCGGGCGAGACCGCGCTGCCAGCGCGTCCCGATGCGCCCCGTCTGCCGCGTCCTACTGCAGCGCAAATCGCGGTCGCAGCCTGGCTCGGCGCCCGCTTCCACGTGGTCCCGGGCGCGATCGAACCGCTGGTCGTCGAGGCCGACAAACTGTCGAAAGACTATAAACTGTCTCCCAACCTGCTGATCGCGGTGATGGCGATCGAATCGAATTTTCACCCGTATATCCAGAGCGAAGCCGGGGCCCAGGGCTTGATGCAGGTGATGCCGGTCATCCACGCCAAGCGCTACGAAAAATTCGGCGGCAAGTCGAGTTTCATGGACCCGATGGTCAGCCTGCGCGTCGGCGCCGAAATCCTGCGCGATTGCGTCAAGCTCAAGGGCGGTTCCGAAACCGAAGCCTTGCGCTTTTATTTCGGCGGCGGCGCCACCAGCGATACCTATATCGACAAGGTCAGGACCGAACAGCGCAAGCTCAACCTGGTCGCGGCCGGCGCCCGCGTCCCCACCAATTAACTATCCATGCGCACACCCTGTTTATTACTGCTGGCCGCCGCGGCGCTCTCCCCCGGCGCGTTTGCCCAGCAGGCGGCGCCCGCCGTGACGCACTTGCGGGTGCAGGCCCACGGCGACGTCGCCGACCTGGCCTGCGACGCCGCGCCC
>Ga0265797_10002341_pt1 | contig 31998 bp, 22 predicted proteins | sample P2T30metagenome_FD_192433 | JGI IMG/M metagenome (GOLD analysis project Ga0265797, IMG submission 192433) | Plant litter microbial communities from East Loma Ridge, Irvine, California - P2 T30 | ecosystem: Environmental > Terrestrial > Plant litter > Unclassified | place: USA: California... | reverse complement strand
ATGGTACCTGTGACTTGGCTCAGATCAGAACTTGGCCTATATCTGACGAGCACGAAATGAGATTGAGGATTGAGAGTTGGCTTTCTGCATGTTACGGGTGAACGACGTGTACGCTAAGGTTCCTCGTTGTATTCAACAAGTTCGATATAGGAAGGAGTCTAGTTCTAATCGGAGTCCGTAAGGAAAGTTAACGTCATTATACGGGAAGCGGATTAGTACGGGAAGCAGATCAGAATTTTAGCTCTTCTACTATCAAATTGATCTACTACTCGCTACGATAATGCAATCACTTTCGCTCTCGGATGTATCTACCTCGATATCTTCCTCTTCCTCCTCCTCGATCTCGGGAATTATAGCTTTCGTCGTTCGCCTCTTTTTCGACTTTCCCTTCGATACCTCCGCTTCCGCTTCTTCGACGAGTTCGAGGACTTCCTTCGTATTAAAGACGAACTTCCCCTTAATCGTAACGCGCTTCCCTTTCTTACGTTCTTTACGTACTCGTAATAACTTTGTACTGACCTATCTGCGAAGGTAGTTCCATCTTTGTCCTGCTACCGACCGCCGGTTGCCGCCGATATTGGTCGAGACCAAGCTGTCCTCCACCCATGTCATAACGTCAGAGCGGCCCATCTGAGAGACAGACTCGTGCTGACTTGGCTCTGGAGTTCCGGTAAAAGTTGTCTGAGAAGGGTCTAAGAGACGAGGAGGTTGAGGTGGTTTTGGTCCCTTGAACTTCCAGTAGACTATGGCTGCGACAACAATGGCCGTTATAGCTAACAAGCCAACGCATGCCAAAGCAATGATCAAAGTTTTGTTCTCGGGGGAGACGGTGGGAGAAGGCGTTGTGCTGGGGTGAACTGTCGATGAAGAGGAGGAGGACGTTGGTGTCAGGTCGGATTGGACGCCAGATATCGTCGAGACGACAACACCGCTTGTTGGCTGAAAACTTGCCATTGTAGTCGTGGACATTGGGAGTACCGTAAACCCTCTGCCTTCGCAGTAAGTGGAATATATGCCGACCGCCGTTGCGAGGTTGACAGAATTGTCGCCTACGCTGCATACCTGATCGATGCAGGATGCGAGCAACTCGTGAGCTGCAGCTTGTAGATCGCCTCGACAGTAGCAGTTGTCCGCCGCGGCAAAGGCCGTCACGCATGGACTGTTTGGGCAGCCAAGCCAGCTCCCAAGCACATCTGTGTTGCAATTGATGTTGGAGTAGCCTGTAGTGAAGCAATTTTGCACACAGGTAGGCTGTGCCGCAAAGGCGTCGAGTGTGTAGATAGACTCATAGGTAGTCTCTGCTCTCGTGAAGCTCAACAGTAGCAAAGCCAGCAGTGCGTATCCTGATGCGAGAGTTGCTGACAGCATTGTGTGAGAATGCCACCTAGAAATCGAATAAGCGGTGATGGAGGGAGGGTACTGAAAAGATACAAGATTCTAGGAAATCATGTTGGTACTTAGCACGTTTGACGTTTTGTTCCTGAAGCCTGTGTCAAGATCACGAGTGAAAGGGGGAGCTGTTGTTCCAATCCATTACTCGGCAGCGGGTGCCAGTAGCGACTTGAAGGCTGGACTCCATAGCCTCAGCCAAGTGGAGGTTGGGAAAGTGAGATACGAAACACTGGCTGGAAATATTATGCAAGCCTCTTGTCGGAATCACAAGGAGCCCGACGTTCACTGGAGCAGCCATCGAATTGCCAAGACTTGGCCTGTCAGGCCACTGGACAGATGAGGTAGCACAAATCCTCGTGTCATCTCTATTTTAAGCGTGATATTGTGTGCCACTGGTCGTTGACTGGTGTGGTAACAACCCTGTGGAGCAGCCACAATGAGCCAATAGAGCAACGTGGACGCACAGTCGACAAATCGGTCAAATCCTGGTTCGGAGGCTGGAACTCGACGTCCTCTTGGCGTGAGGAACACCAGGAATATGAATATAACTCAGCTGTTCATCAAGTTTAACCTCTCTCTCACCAATCCCCTCAGCTTTCCATCGTCATTTCTTCGACACGAAACGATGGACTTTTGTACGAACACCACCACAGGTACCGGTACCAGTACCGGTTCCGACAGCAACGACGAGAGCTTACACGAGACTCGAGGGCTCTGTCTCCTCTCCTTAGATGGAGGTGGGGTGAGGGGGCTTTCGACTCTGTATATCCTGAGTGGGATCATGACCTTACTGAACGACAAGCGTAAGATGCAGAGTTTAGGACCAGTGAAACCCTGCGAGGTGTTCGACCTCATTGGCGGTACAAGCACAGGAGGGTATGCTCGACTTGTTTCGGTATTGACCAACAAATCTCAGTCGCTGACCAGACACAACAGTCTCATCGCCATCATGCTTGGTAGGTTGGAGATGACTGTCGAGGAGTGCATTGAAGAATACAAGAAACTCATGGGCACTGTTTTCGCAAGGAAGGGAGAAAGATGGATGCGCATGTCACTCGACGGGACGATCAAGCCTCGATTTTGTTCCAAACTACTGGCAGAACTGATACAAGGCGTGATCGAAAACGCAAACATATCAGCCAACGAGCCATTTTGCCTTAGAAGAACAGAAGAAGGCTCACGGAAATGCAGGGTGTGAGTCAATTATTAGCTCTCAATGTCGAGTCTGCTAGCTGATGAACGTACTAGATTCGTCTGTGCACAGAGAATGGAAACAGGTACTATCACACGCTTGAGAAGCTACCCTGTGATTGGTCAAATTCCATCCCAGGCGACGATATGGGAAGCAGCGTTGGCCACTTCCGCGGCGACTGGCTTCTTCAAGCCCGCCAAGATTGGCGACTGCATGTATGGCGACGGAGGCTTGGGAGCAAACAACCCTGTCCAATCGGTTGAGAACGAGGCTCGCAGGTTATGGTCCGGGACGAATGGCTTGTTCGAGTCGCAAGTCAAATGCTTCCTTTCGCTTGGCACAGGAGATAGGGGGATCAATCCCATCACCGACAGAGCCTGGAATTTCTTCACTAAAAGCCTCACCAGAGTTGCTACCGACACCAGAGCTCCAGGCGAAGAAGTCGCGGCCCGTTGGAGGGATCTTCCCGGCAGGCCGTATGTTCGCTTCAACGTACAACAAGGATTGGACGTCGTCGAACTAGCGGATTATGACAAGGGAGGGCACATGGAGGCGGTTACCAGCGATTACCTTGATGGCGAAGACACAAGCCCACGTGTTGTCAGTTGTGTAGAGATCCTCAGGACAAAGGAATGTCGGTGATAACAGGCTCTATTACTTCCGATCTCGTGCTAACAAAAAACAGTTGGACTAGAACCTAACAGCGCCGAGCACAAGGAACTCCAAGCTGTAAGGAATCGAAGGATACAGCAAGCTCCTGAAACGATGAGCAAGGCCGAGATGACCGAATTGACGAGAAAAGCCAACACATATCTGGAGCATTCCAGTGCAGGAGAGGCGTATCAGAATCTGAGCGAAGCACATTCCATTTTCCATTTGATACTGTGTGCCCAGAACAAGCAAAGACCTCGCGCTAAAGCCAAAGAGCTCTGTCATACCTGGAACAAACTGAGATCCACGTCTCACCGGCTCAGCCAGCTCAATATTGATGCGAATGAACGGATGAAAGTCATCCGTCGTGCTGCAGAATATGGAGATCACGCGATAGAATCTGCCATCGCCTCGCAGAACAAAGACAGGGTAGCCCAGATGCAATTCTACCGTGCATGCGTCGAAGCAAAAAGGATTCATTTAGAGACTATGGATGAGCCATTCCAGGCTCCTACAGATCTTGAGAGACGCAAGAGTAGAGAGGCTATCATAGAGGCTTGGGACAGACTTCAGAGTATCAGAGGCTTGGAAATGAGGTTGTATAGACCTTTAAAGACGCAGAGTTTGAGCCAGTTAGATATGTATAGCTAGACAGACCTCTTAGGAGTATAGTACGCTTATATACATCACAAATTACCGAGGAAGACTAGCTGAGAGTACTCATTTCATCTACCTACTATCTACCTATAGAAGCTAAACATTTCGAGTCGAAATGTTTGTTTTCATATCTAAATTAACTCTAAAGTTTAGAAAAAGCAAGTTAAAATCTTTATATTATTGAAGTAGAAATGTTTACTCTAAGTTTACTTTGTCTACCCGCTATCGTTTGTTTGTTTGTTTATTTGATTTAATTAGGCTATTTACGGTAACCTGCACTCTTAGTACACAAAAGAATCGACTCCATTTCTTTGCTAGCCCGAATTCGGCTAGAAGCTGCGCTCGGAGCCGAGGGTTTGGCATCCCCTCCCGCTGTCAGCTTAGGTATCGGTTGAGCGCGGTGGTCAAGGCGTTCTACTGCCACGCGCGTCAACGCTTTACGCATCCTTCGGTAGCCAGACAGTTTCCATTGACTTCCGTACAGCTTTATGCCGCTTTGGTACCCGCAGAACGTCGCTAAAATGGACCTGTTGAAGTATCTTCCACAATACAGGATTGTTCTTTGCAAATTGTGCAAATCCGCCATTCACCCTTCCGTCTTGTCTAATCACTGCCAAAAATCGCATGCCCGCCGTCACTCCACGCTGTCCCGTAACAAAGATAACGAGACGTTCGCGAAAGAGACGGGTTAGGGTTAGGGGTTCAATTTAGAATACCGAAATGCAGCCTAGCAGATGGCGGCAAAGATAGGCTACATACATTAAAGGTCAGACTGCAGAGAGGAGAGACAAATCCATGCGCTTCTTCCTCTGACTAACTGAGCCAGTTGGATCGGGTTGGGTACCGGATAAAACATTCCCCTTTCATGTGCCATCATGCCTGCAGAGGACGGATCACGTATAGCCTTCGCGGGCACCCGACGATCCCATCGATGATTCCCATGGTCCTTCCTGACGATACATCCACCGGATGCACGCCCCATGGACAAACAGCGCTGGCCGGTATCCCGCCATCAGGTTTCACTCCCTCGTCCGGATCAGACGTCGTTCGATCGATCGGCAGCCGACTGCTTACGCCTGCGGTGGCACGAACAAACATCTACTCCAGCAAAGAGCCTCAGCGAATCCACGCAAGACAATCCCAACCGATGGAACCTGCTTTCAAACGCCGCCAGGCGACACGGTTAATCCCAGGTGTAAGACCCGAGTTCCCGTCGGTTCGATCAGAAGCCGAGACCACCCAATCCAGGGCACGTTCGCCTTCCTTAACCCGGTCGGCACCTCACTTCCGGGGGAATGTATACGCCTCGTGATGACAGGTCGAACGCACGCAGCACGCACGCCGACTCTCCCACCCTACTACGCGGCCACAGCCAGCCGAGTGTGAGTGAGCCCTGAGATGGAAGTGCTGAGTCCACAGCTCTAAGTAGTATGATTGATTGATTGATTGATTGATTGATTGATTCTGTTAGGCTATTCACGGTGACCGTATGAGCCGTCCCTTAGAGTGACCTTACTTACAAATGAGATTCGTTGCCTTTGCTCAGGGTGAGTGTAAGAGTAAGCCATCCCCTATACTGGCTGTATGACCTCCTGTTGGTAGGTCAACCTGCCTGTTTTCTCCAGAAATCGGATAGTAGCCTTGACGACTGCTAGATCCGGCTTCCATTTCTCTTTCGGGCCGTCTAATAACTGCCCTGTTCTGATGTCCTTTTTCGAGCCCCATCCTCCCAAGAGGTAGGCTGCGGTCGCTCGTAGCTCTCCACACTTGGCTGTCCACCTCGGGCACACCAGAAGAATGTGTTTGATTGTTTCATCGTCGTCTCTGCATCCGCATTTCGCATCGTCCACCACTCCTACCCGCAATCTATTTATTTATTTATTATTTCATTCAGGCTATTCACGGTGACCGTATGAGCCGTCCCTATATAGGCACCTAACTAAACAAAAGAAATTTCGCTGCCTTGTCTCACAGCTTGTAAAGCGGGTAAAGCGGGTGAAACGAGTGTAGGTCCTTCTTTTAACCAAACTAGCCTTCCTCTGGCCGGTATGTGAGCCGGCCTGTCTCCTGTAAGAACTGTACTGTAGCCTTGACTACCGTAATGTCCGATTTCCATCTATTCTTCTCTCCGTCAATGAGATTGCCTATTGTTGCGTCCTTTCGTTTACCCTAGCCGCCGAGTAGGTATGACAGGTTGCCTCCTCGTTCGCTTGCTGCTGTGCGTAAGGCTTTCCGATGCTCTGCCCATAACGGACAGACGCAGATGATGTGGCTAATGGTCTCATCGTTAAGCCCGCATCGGCACTTCGCGTCGTTAGCAACACCTATACGGGAGAGGTATTGATTAAGCCTACAGTACCCTTTCCTGGCCTGGATGAGGATCGATGCCTGTTCCGACGTGAGTGCACCGTATAATCGTAGTGTGTGGCGTCCCGGGAGCGCCTGGTCTAGCTTCCAGATGTACTAGCCTGGGATGCCCTCTGGATCGAAATTGTCAGAATCGCGTTTGCGGTCCTGCTCGATTGCTTTGATCAGCCCATCTGCTTCGCGTACGCGTCGAGCTAGTGGGGCTATAAGCCCTCCTGCTTGGCTGGCAGCTGCTTTAGCTGCTACATCTGCCTGTTCATTGCCGCAGACTCCTGAGTGTCCGGGGACCCATCTAAACTCTACTTCGATGTCCTTTTCTCGGAGTGCGAAGAAGGACTCGGCGATCCTACGGAGGAGGTCTCTTCCTCTCCTAGCGCTGTTGCCTGCCTTGATTGCTTCTAGAGCAAGTTGGCTGTCGGTGAAGATAGTTATCCGTAGCTTAGTAGCGAGGAGCGGGAGCTCTTGCGGTTCCGGTTCGAATGCATCTTGTACGAACTCGAGCGCGGCCGCAATTGCGGCGATCTCTGCGGTAAGGATACCGCAGGTCGTCGACCATCCGATAGATTCCTGTACGACTACTTCTGCGCTACCTCCTCGCCGTCTAGTGACTGCGACGGCCGCGCATCGTGCTGTGACCGAGGCGTCAGAGTATAGGCTTGCTATCCCTGCATTTGCTAAGTAGTATACGCAAAGGAATCGACCTTTCAAAGGAATCGACTTCGCTTTCCCCTTCTCCGTTCCCAAAACACTCCCCGAATTTTCATTTACGCTATTCGGCACAAGGTTTGTGAGCGCACTGTGCTTAATTATCGAGCATCTTGGCTGCTCTCTGTCAATAATCCCAGTCCTGTTTCTACTATGTCCTCGCATTTTGAAGTTCTTCTTAACCCTTGTCTCCCGTACGGCGCTGGCCGGTAATCCCGCATGCCCTGCATACTCCCCTGCTCTAAGCCTGCCCTCATCTTCAAAACTTGACACGACTTCTTTATTCGGAATTCCTTTGATTCACTGTACGACTCGATAGCTCGAACTAAGCTCCCGGCTTAAACGAAACCATGGACAGTATATGCAGTCAATCTTAGCACAGCCCTTGTTGTCCCGCTGCTCAACTGCACTCAACACAGCCTACCTTAGCGTGTACAAGCCTGCGCACGGCAACGACAAATGTTGACACAAAGCATAAGAAATGCCTTGACTAGGCCCTGCGTACACATTATGCGTCTACTAGATCTTGAGGACTGCGACCTCGAGACCGGGCACTTAGCGCTCCGCATAATTAGCGGCATAGATATTCCCAGATATGCCATACTATCCCATCGATGGACAGACGACGAAGTCCTGTTCAAAGATTTCCAGAATGGGACCTCGGCCGACAGCAAAGGCTACTTCAAGCTGAAAGGTGCCGTTACTCAAGCACGCATAGATGGCTTCGCCTATCTATGGGACGATACATGTTGCATCGACAAGAGCTCGAGCGCAGAACTCTCAGAAGCCATCAACTCGATGTGGCTGTGGTACCGCGACGCTCCGATTTGCTACGCATATCTAGACGATGTCTTATTGAATGTAGAAGAACCAAATTTTGGTGCGCATTTCAAACCTAGTGCCTTGTTCACCCGGGGCTGGACTCTATAAGAACTTATAGCTCCGAAGCACGTCAACTTCTACAATCAATCCTGGACGCTCATCGGTATCAGAGCGACTCTTCGGCGGTCCATCTCGGAAATCACTGGCATCGACAGCGATTGTTTGAATCATGATCGCCCTTTATCGGCCGCGAGCGTAGCGAAACGCATGTCCTGGGCCGCGCATCGCAAGACCACAAGGCTCGAAGATATAGCTTACTGCCTCATGGGCTTATTCTTTGTCAACATGCCTATGCTATATGGAGAGGGCTCGCGCGCATTTCGGCGTCTACAAGAAGAGATTCTGAAGAATACTGATGACGAGAGTATCTTCGCGTGGTCTGACAAATCGGCCAAAGCTGACGACTTTCATGTTATCCTCGCTGATAGCCCTTTCTACTTCAAAGACTCTGGAAACATAGGCCCACTGCTCGACTGGAAGGACGAGAGAAGACGTCCATGGCAAACAACCAATCTTGGTCTCAAAATCTAGCGGACTTTGGTAGCCGGTCAAATGCCACTATTTTGTTGTCGCCGTGGCCAGCCTGGGTATCTGAGTGTCACGATAAGCTCTATAGGAGACCGATCTGTACGCTGCAACTTAGCGGAAATGGGAACCTGCATGCACGTGTCTCAAGATGAAAACCTGTATTTGCCATTAGAGATGCCACACCTTGATCGATTTCTGCTCTTGAGCGAGACAATCATACTCTATACTGTCAAAACGAGCCCTGCAATAGCTCTGGATGGTTTGTGGTCACAAAATTGGTAAGAGACTGAGCTACATCTAACGAATCAGCCTTCTGAGCCAGACCCAGCCGGGTCGGGGACCCACGCCGTTGCAAAGCAGGGCACCTACGTGGATCTACTTATTCATTTCAAGCATCGCACTAACAGGACATGCGTCATGGTGGTCATTGGTGTGTTGGGTGGAAGCCAGCTCGCGTTCACTGTCCGCACTGGCAATGCCATATCCTTAGACCATCGTTACGATGCTTATAAACCCCTCCGATCAGGGGCGAATAGAAGATTTAGGGACGATGCTTTACCAATCGGCTCGACTATCAACATTGGCACTTTGTACCGCGTTTCGGTCGCTCGGGCGCCGCTTATGCCTGATGGCCCTTTCGGCTCCAACAGTTCAGTAGAGAGGCTTTTGATCGGCATTAGAACATTAGCGGACGAATGTCAATCGGGGGAGCGTCAACTAGGGGAGCGTCAATTAGGGAAGTTATGTTGCTTTATTTTATGATTACGTAGGAAGGACTTTAAGGAGGGTTAGGGGGTTTATTAACTATTACATAGGCTAGTCTACCTTTACACCTAATCTAGTATATACTGAAATAAGTTAACCCTAAGTAGTATAACCAAAGATATCGACTCTCCAAACGACTCGACTCTACTTTCTGCTCCTCTTCGCCTAAAACACATACTAAGCGCTTCTATCAGCCTTCCTACTCGTCTTTTATATACACTATATGCCTATTGTGAAGGGCGAGACCCTTACATATAGAGCACTGGCAGGATGCCTGTGCTGCTGAGAGCTTGGCACGACGCCCGCATACTTCCTCTCGGATTCCGCTTAGAACTAAACTCCTTCCTGTATCGAACTTATTGAATACCACGAGGGGCCTCCGCGTACGCGTCGCTCACCCGTAACAACTAGTCTATCTATTAGACTACCCTACGATATTCGCCGCTACCTCCGACTATAATAGCGCTTCCGCAACACATCTCGGTTACTATGTTAAGAATATCGAACCATCCTATCGTCGATTATTTTAACAACCTAGTGGTATGCTCTATTGACGGGACGTAGCTCGAAGAGCTATATCAGGATGCAAAGTGCGAAATCAGGAGTAAGCCGAGTCCTCGGCTTACCTGCCAAGCTGATCAGTGTGCCTGAGGCATACATCAGGAGCTGTCACGTTCTGACCGTGACAATAACGATGACATTACAACACCTCCTATCGCTCCGGAGGTCGTGCAGGAGCTACTACACGAAATAGATGATAAAGACCTATATACATAAGCGAAGCAATGTATCTATAGGAGCATCTATTCACTTACACTACGTGCAAAAACAACACCTCCGAGGGCAGTCCTGGCAATATTTGACAAGGAACAGGCCAATATACTGTAATATATTACAAGGTGATATTACAATATATTGCCAAGACCAATACAACATAACAATATAGCTACAACCGAGCAATACAACAATATCCGTCCAAATCCGGCAATATTATTGTTGTGCCCATCTCTGGTCCTCATCATGTTGACAGCGCATTCCGCTGCCTGGTGTTTACCCGCTTCGCCGGAGCAAGAGATGATGACATTGTGCTTGCCTATTTTGCCTGGATAGTAGGTGAATAGATCGTCCGGTATTCTTATCTTCTTGTGCGTCTCGTCAAGCATCAAGCGCGCAGCAACGAGCTCCGACTCCGGCTTGATCGTAATCCAGCCAATATTGTACTGGATTGGAGCGAGTGCTGCTTTCTGGCTAGAAGAGCTCATGGCGTGTCGTACGTAGTGTTGAAGGTGCGACTCAGTGATGTTGTAGTGATCTGTGAACATAGCAAACACGGGAGCGTTCAGCGATATATGAACCACGAGTGCCAAGCTTTCGCACAGGCTGTTACGGTGCAGGCGCAGTGTTGTAGTGCTCACGCAAGTGCGGTTGCAGGAGCGGCTCGCAGTCACTGCGCCTGCATACCGCATGCAAGGCAAACATACGCAGCGTCAGCTTGAGACTAAATCACCCATATGGGCCTTTTGCGCTGCTTTCTCATTGTCCTTCATACTCAACAAGGAAGAACTCACTATCACAACTCACGCGATGAGTGTGCCTTAACAAGTTCCTATATTACTCTCATTCGCGTTGAATTTCTGTCAATTGACCACTAATTGGTAGTGGTGAATGCTGCGGACGGGGGACATCCTATAACCTCCTCGATTGAGCAGATGGCTTGCTACCTCAGGTCAGCCAGCCGAACGCCACGACAGCGCATAGATCTCGCCACCACGTCACGCCAGGACCCTCGAAATACGACGGCCCTCTGTTTCAAAGTTCACATGGCTAAGGAAGGCAGAGCGGCAGAGTCGCCATACTTTCTGCGACTGAGATTCCACTCAGATTACGCATAGGCCACGCGCGCCTTGGACCCCGGTCTTGGCTCTGTTCGTGGGTGTTGGATTCTGCAGTCCAGGTTGCTGCGCAAACGACAAGCGCGCGGGCTTGCTTCAAGGGCGTAAATTATGGAAACGTCATCAAGCTAAAGTCGGTAAGTCAGCATCGAGAGCCACTGATCAGGAGTCGACAAAGGAGGCGAATCAGGAATTAGGAATTGAGGATTAGGAGAGGCAAGCCAGCCTGATAAGAGTCACGTGGTACGAGTAGTGCCGTCAAAGCGGTGTCGCGCGCCTTCCAGGCACGCGCGGGTGAGAACCGTGTACTCCGAATCAGCAGCTACGGCACGTGATTAACGATGTGATCGGGAAGCGCCGAGCCCGTCCAAGGGTGGGTGAAGACCGTGTACTCCGGTGATGTCACGTGCACGGTGTGGCCGGGAAGCGCCAAGCGCGTCCAAGGGCGGGTGACAATCGTGTACTCCGTCGTCCGCTCTGCCATACATAAGCACTGAACCGGGCGACTAGTACTAGAGTGGGTGACCATCTGGGAATTCCGCCTGTTGTATGTTTTTGTCCCTGAGACTTTTTGACCGTGCCATCTGGACGATGGACATGGTGAAACATCAACAAGATGCCACTGAGATCAGTGATGCGAAAGAGCAGAGTGCGGGACCCACCTTGTTCTCGTCGTAGGAATGGTGAACACTATTTCTGACCAGGCACGCCAGGAACCTGGTCTTGTGGAGCTCGAAATCTCCGCGTCCATAAAACCAGTGCTCCGCATGCTGGACAGATGCAAACGCATCATATGTGCATCTGCCTCAATCGGTAGATACCAAGTCATGCCATGCAAGATAGGCTGACATGGGAGCAGGATTATTCCGTGATGGCGCGGACTGGCGGAGCTGGAACGGGGCGGCAGCCCTGCCCTGCAGATGTGCCCAACTGTGCCACCCGTCTCTTCCCTCTGCAGCGCCTCGATCGGTCGCACGTCTGTTGCTGCTGCCTATCTGCCGCGATGTCCATGTGACGAAGGCGGCCTCCGAGGCACCGACGTACGGTTGGTGTAAGTATGGTTACTTCGCCCCTAGGCTACACGTAGGATCACTTTAACGAACCTCAACAAGATGCCTAAGGAGGCGACCATTTTCGTTGAGAAGCTGAACACCTGGGTATCTACCGACCTCAACCATTATCCAAAGTTGGAAGACATTAAGGCGCACATGGAAAAGCTTTATCCGAGTACATACGACGAACGTCGCAACCGCCATGTCCAACACTATCAAATCGACGTGAGTTGCAAAATATGAAAGACTCAAGAGCGCTGTCGCCTGTACTGACGAGGACAGACATTAAGTGATGGCACACATCGAGTGTTTGCCGCCCATAAATTATCTAAGGTATGGCGCTCATCACAACTTGCATACATTTAGCTCATCTTTGAAGGACGATGTGGAGTCTCTAGAGGATGCCAACAACACCTGAGGTGGACCATCGTTTGAGACCGGTGTATTATGGGGCTCAGTATCGACGTAGCTGTCCAAGGTCTCTTCAAAAGTGCTCAGATGTGGCAGAAACGGCACAGCCTCAAGCGCTGTGCATGTAGTGGCGCCTGAGATACTCGTACATAGCCCCGCCGCAAGCTACTATTACTTTCGCATGTGCAGCCTTATTGTCCCTATCAACACGTCTGAGGTTTTAGTCCGGGTACATGTTTCGCTGCTTACAACATGGTTAACAATCTCTTCGGTGGTACGTCTGCCATACTAGCCTGGCAGATGGGTGAGTTCGAATCTGATTCCAACCTCTGGAAATGCGCTCAAAGAGTTCCAGGACCATATGAAGCCTGCCCTCTCAACCAACTGTCGCGACAGGACGAGAAAGAGATCGAAGCGCATTTGTGAGTAAATTCGTCAAGTCCCAGAAAAGGCGCATTGCTGCTTACAATGTTATACATACAGGGCGGACATCTGTCTGGGAACAGGTGTACCTCGCGCGTCACTCATGTATGTGTTGCGTCTGTTGCTAGTCAGAACGTAGTATTGACCTGCTATCAGTGTCTTGTCGCAGAAGCATTCCAGGAGCTTGCTGAATATCACATCAGAGGCGTTCGACATTCTAGAGTCACTCACACGGAGCTCTCAACAATGGAGGAGGATGCTTGACAGCTTCAGAAGGAATGGGTCAGATTGCTATGTTGGCATGGCTGCCTTGCACTTCACTTCTCCAGCATTGTCAATTACAGAACGTAAGTGCTCCTTGACATCTGTACATGTCGCAGTTCTGGTGCAGACAATTGAAGAATCTTAGGTTTCGAGCTTTGCTGCAACCTGAAATACATTGAGCGACATGGTCGCGAGCCGGCGACTACGGCTGAGCACCAGCAAGTTTACAATCTTGCACGAGAGTGGTCCATACGGCAAGAGGCTATTTGCGCCATCTCTGATGGCCGTGATCAGCGCGAGATTACCATTCTGGTAAGGCCATCAGCTAGACTGTCATCCAATATCGCCAACGCTAGCACAATTCTCGCGAACGGCCGACCCAAAGCAACTGGATGGACGGATATATTGTTACTCGTTTGTGAAGACCTGATGCACGGCTGGCCAATCTACATCAATGCGCTTCACGATGCGGTTGAGCAGATAGTGAGTGCAGAACGTTCAAGTGTCATTGCTCGTCGCTGACCCTGGAAATTGGTAGAGACAAGATGCCGCGCACACAGATGTAAGGAGACCAAACTTAGGTGAGGTGAGTGCCGACAGTTTACATACTTGTGCGGAGTTTACCGCAAGGCTCCTTCAAGCCTCACATGTTCTTCTGAACAATTGCAGCATTATTCGAAATATAGCATCGGAGCTGCAAGGACGCAATGCCTTGAAGTCTCAATGTTCAGTAGCGGAAAGCGTCACCACCGCGCACGTACTTTCAGAGACAGCACGCGAGCTTGAGTTCCATCGAGCCCAGGTGCAGCTGATTCATGCGCAATTGGATGCTGCCGTTCTCACTGTGAGTTTCAACAATCGTTATGCATTCGGCAATGTCCTACTAATTGGGAACAGATCCGAGATCTTATCAGCCTGCGCAACGCGCACACAACAGAGAACATGACAGCCCGCACGATCTTAGAAGCACGGTCCGTTCGTGTCATTGCCCTCGTCACTATGTTCTTCCTTCCGCCAACTTTTGTATCAGTAAGTCTTGCCATGGATGGATGTGACTGGTAGGACAATGTGGCGCTGACAAAGCTTAGGGCTTTCTTGACATGGACTACATCGCTGTAAGTAGGGACGGATGGCGTCTGACGACAAGTGCACAACCTGGCCTTATGCTCTATCTCTGCATAACTGTGCCGCTGGTCCTGACTGTCGTCGGTGGTTGGGTTTTCTGGGATGGGCTCAGTAGACGTGAAGCAAGGACGCAGCGTGAAGGCGAAGCTTGAGTAATCGAAAATGTAAAAACATCATGCAAGCTGCTCTAAAAATATGTCCCATCGGGGAAGAACTCCTTGGGATGTGATGTAAGCCTCCACTGGTCAACGATGAACACCGCACAACACATCCTAGAAGATGGGCCTTGGGTAGATGCTGACTCGCGGCTCACGCAAGAGTCGATCATGAAGTCGTAGCACAGCTAATGTGCATCTTGCCGGACATGATCGCAAGGAACCATTACACAGACGTCATCAAAGTCTGCGACGAGTCGCGAAGTTGTTGTAGGCGTAGTAACCCTCGCGGGGATGTCTGTGCCCTCTCTGCAATTGGGGACACCACTCGCAGAATCTTGACTCATCGTCTTGGTCGGTCACACCGTGCGCCTGTGCTTGCAGCTCAAAGCCCAGAAGCCGAAAAAGTTTCATCGAGACGGTACCTGCTCGGACAAAGACGAACCAGTATAACCAAGCAGTACCGAGGATGGTGATCATCACCCAAAGGTTTATGCGACCCGTGGTACTCCATGCCTCAGCGATTACGATCGCGACGCTGAAAGCAAAGATCACCAGCCCGATGAAGGTCTGAAACCGACCGTGAACCAGCAGAGAAATTGTTTTGAGAGGTAGACTCTTGATGTTCTTGATGTAATGAGAATTTTGGCGTCGTCTCATCCACCGAGCGGGCTGGTCATTGCCGTCTTCATACCAGCTCTTAGCTGGATACGTTAGATCGCTGATCATTCGGCGGTGTGAATCGAACCAAATGAACCCGAGCCCAACGAGACCTAGGAGTAGTAGTGAGCATGACGTGAGTTGGTACCAGGATCTTTGTCTACCGACCTTCGACGAAGAAGTGCCCATAAACGAGCAGCGTGCCTGAGAAATTGATGGCTTCGATGACACTGTCGAAAGTTGCTGTGAAACAAATATAAACAACTGTCACGATCCAGTGAAGAACAATGCCGCCTTCCGGAGTCCCAGGGTGCGTAAGAGCGTTGTGCTTGACGACTAGGCCAACTGTGCGCTGCTGGCTGCCGATAGGTTGCCAGCTGTAAATTGCTCTGACTGGTGCCGATATCCTCCAATACCATGAGCCTGGCAGTACATTTGCCCAGCCGATTGTCTGTTTCACTGTCTCATAGTCAGAAAATGGTCATGCAATCATGCAAAGATGTAGTACCTCGAACACCGGTGTAAGCAACACTGAGCATGCTTCCGAATGCTGACAACGCGATTATGATCGATGTGGCAAGGGAGGCACCAGTCGAAGCCCTGCCCCTCCCGTCATTCGAATTGACATCAAAAAACTGCATTCATCAGCGACAGGATGTGACCTCGACAGAATTGACGTACAGAAACTGCAAAATTGTCCAGTGGCCCTGTTTGCCATTCTGAAGCAGCACACTGATACTTGTTAGCATCACGAGTGGCAGATGAATGAAGGTCACGTACCAACAAGCAAACGATCGTGAGATACAGGCATCCCACAGTGATCACTGCCAGTCTGAATCCACGTTTGAGGACTTTGAAAGACGGAATTTCACCCGCGACCTGGAAAATTAGCTGTCATCTGTGGCGTGATGTGAGATGAACTTACCAGCGTAGCGTTCTCCCAGCCATGGAAACTGAACAACACAGTGATGAAGGCAGACTGCCAATTACGCTCAGGCAGCGTCCCCGACAAGTTTGGCGCTGTTTCCATCCAGTCGAGATTATGGCTTCCGTGATTGTGCAAATAATAGGCACCAAAGCCGATAACAACCACGAGCAGCAGTACCTTCGCAAAGGCTGTGGCCTTGTTGAGGAGTCTGCTTTTCGCGTTCGAGACATATAGAAGAAGGCAGACAGCAGTAGTAATGGTGACCGCCAGAAAACGCAGCAGTCTCTGAGCATCATCGTTACCGTTGGTCTTGTCGGGACGAGCGGCCAAGAGAACCTGGTTGGCAAACTGCATGGCATTTGTACAGGTCGTGTATACGAAAACGAAGTAGAAGGCGTAGAGCGTGTACGCCCAAAGTCGATAACGAGTCTGAAACAAATCATCAAGCTAAAGGTGTTAATGATGTGTGCACCCAAAAAGCGTGTTATAACACTTACGTAGATTAATTCACCTCCTGTGTATGGGAGCCGTCGCGCGAATTCCAGGTACATCATCATACTGCGAAAGTTAGTACCAGGATGAGATGGAGTAATAGCGAACTTCGTTTACCTAAGGAGAGTATAGGCGAATCCAAGGACCCAAAGCCCGATCGCAAGGCTCTTGTTCTGGGTATAAAGCAGAACATGGTAAGGCCCTGTGAAGATGCCGGAGCCTATCATCTTGTTGATTATGAGTGCGGCGACATCCAGTTCAGTCTGATCTCTTGCAGATTCTATCCTAGGGTCGTCGTCAATGTATGATTCGTAGGCTTGCGTTCTGGGCATAGGCGCGCTGCCTTCAGTCATGTCTTCAAGCTGTATGTCATTTGTCAGTCGGTGGGTCAGTGACCCGTTTGCGATGGAGTCGGCCATGTTGATGTGTGCAGGAGAAGACCGTCTACACAGCTCACGCGAAGACACTCGAGAGCTCTACGTTGATCCTTACATGTGATCGTCTTCAGGAAGCCATAGCAGCCCATGCTCTACATTCGCCCAAGCCCGCGCGTCCAGACCGGTGTGCATCATTAGGGCTGTGTAGTGGCTGAGTCGTGAAGCCTTGCAAGATAAGCAGGCTCGCATGATTCCGTGCTGCGGAGGCGCCTGCATGCAGCAACGTGGCTTGCAGAACGGACGTGTCATTTCGCTAGTGGGCGCCTCGTGAGGCATGCGAATCATTCAGTGCGTGACCGACCTCTTGTTTATGCAGCATGTGCCGCCGTCACATTATTGGGGCGCGGCTGACATCGGAGATTCAGTGCTGCTTCCCGACTTGCATGCGTCAGGACGGCTGAGCGCCAAGCGAACTATTCACAGATAGGTCCATATCGCCAAAAAGGAGAGACGATGTTATAATGTCTTCACGGACTCGAAACAAGCATTGCTTTCGCCGTGCAGGTGTTGACATGAGCTATGACACACGACGAAGACGCGGACCAAGGGGGCAGGCTGTGGGGTGACGATGTGGGACGTTCGGCTGCCGAACTTTTCCTGAGGCGCGCCAAAAGAGGATGCTCTAATCATCTCATTCTGCGCAAGATCTTGGCCACAAGCCATCGTCCATCAGCAAATACACACGAAGTGGATGACTGGGACCTTAGCGACGAACATCTATTACCGACACCTGAGAAGCTCAAGGAGACCGCGAGAGGTTTTAAAGAACTACGCTGCCCCTGCGACTTGTGCGAAAGCCAAAATGTAGACATCTCGACACTCAGCGACGACAATTTGATCGCACTCGCCGTCCTACTCTCCTGCGGATGTTTGTTCGCCTTCAAAAGCTTCCAGAGCCATCTTGCCCGCAAACCTTTAACGGCTGACCAGACTCTCCAAGCGTTTACAACTGAGGTGTCCCAAGCTCCTGGCATTTTGTTCGGGCGATGTCCGGACGCTCGCACTGTGCCTATATGTTCTCGCAATGCGTCTGAATGTTTCCCACGTCGGCAGAACTATGCCGAAATCTGTGCGCAATGTAAGGCCAAAGCCTTTTGCGCAGCAGTCAATCTGAAGGCTAAGATGTTCAATATACCCAAGGTCACGAAGTCTGATGTAATCCTGGACTGGAACAACTGCAACATTCCTCTCTTGAACGACGTGAAATATGGCCACGATCGAAGGAAGGCAAACGTCGAATACAGCTGTGCAGAGATTGAGCCCACAGCATGTTCGGAAGTATTCGGCGTACGCACATGACTGTCAGCTTTATCCCTTGAATACCAACACTGATTCACTAGTAGTATCGAGAAGTATTTCGGAAGAAATATCACTACCTACGCAAGAAGTCAGAAACTCAATCCTTTGACAATGCCCTAAGGGAGGCTCAAATTGCAATGCAACTCACCAAGGTGCATCCCAACATTGTCGATATACTTTTTGCATTCGAGACTCAAGATCAAGATTGGAGAAGAATCGAGTTGGTCTTTGCAAGATACGAGTCTACACTGGACAAATATCTCACCTTGGTCAGAAATGACCCCCGGAGCGGTGTCCGCTCTTCTTTGACACAGGATCATCTCTGGATGGCCATGGTCGACGTCGTGGATGCAATCGCGTCAATGCATCATTTCATTGCGCAGAATGTCTCGCCACTCTTGCTATTTTCTGGTCATTTCGACATTAAGCCAGCGAATATCTTGGTACAAGGTTCAGGGAATAGCCTGAAACTCGTGCTCACTGATTTTGGGCAAGCTGCAGAAAACAAAGCAGGTGACATCTCTTACGCACCGCCAGAGAGGTCTACTTCTGATGCGCTCAGAGCTGCCTATGACGTGTGGTCACTGGCATGTATACTTGTTAGATGTCTAATCTACATCGAAAGTGGCCCGAAGGGGCTGGAGACATTCGTGGGTAGCTTGGGTAACAGTGGCTCTCCATGTATGCTTTGGGAAGAAAGCGAACGTCCAGGGATCACCAGATTATCCGCACCCGTGTCGGTCGAACTGGATCGTTTGCAGAATGAAAGCGACAGAATCACCATGAGAGTAACAGCACAGATTCGGAAGATGCTGAACCTAAACCCCAGCCATCGGCCCACATCAAGAGAGTGCTACACGAAATTTTTGCAAGCACAAGACGCGGGATTTATCGGTGATCTGGACCACATGGCTTGTGGACTGGAGCGTTGGATCACCTCATCCACAAGGTCCCCGTTGTCTGAATTCTCACGCCAGACGCCGCGCTCTGTGCCGGTATGCCTTTACCTGTGGCGAACCAGACGCCAGAGCACCCAAGAAGAGAAATTATACCTTGAGATGGAAGGGGAACAAGTTGATACCCTAGTCCCTTGCAGCCAAATACGTTTTCAGCCACTAGCCTTCTACGACAAACCTCTTTTTGAGACTCCTAACGAGTCCAGTACCGGTCAAAGCTTCAGTTGTCGTTTCGACGGACTTCGCGAGGACAGAATATTTCATTTCGACAACATGAAGCATTATTTGAGCTTCATGACTCTTATAACTCAGCACCAGATCGTGTGCACAGGTAACGCCATCCACGGACTACAAACTTGGTGTGAGTCCGCGACTCTCAAGCTGTACAGGCGCGTGGGCGACAGCGCAATAGAGCTCGGAAGCGGAAACGTCCAAATATGGAAACTCCTTGAAGACAACGAGTATGATGTGAGTCATGATACTTATCCAGCCTTAGTGACATGATCTAATTTGGGACAAGGAAATATTTTGCAGGAAAGGACGACCTGGTGGAGTGGATCTCCAGCAGCCATTGTCAGTAGCAAACCCCGCTCGGCGGCCGTCCTCACAAGTACAGCTCATGGAAATGACTCGAACTGTGAAAACGAATGTCTGGAAATTGGCTTTATGGACATGCACTCAACCTGGAGATGGCAACACCCGCCGCGTCTGTATTGTTGTAGACAGTAAGTCTATTCGAGCTTCAAACGAGCTGACTGAATCTAAGCTAACTCTCGATTATGGTTGGCGACCGACGGTGGAGGCTTCGACGGTCCAAGAAAGACCAGGGCTTCTTGGTTTTTGAACCCGACAAGGAACACAGTCATTTCTCTGGCCGTATGTTTGAAGCGGAAGCTCCTCCAAGCGATCATGCCGGCTTTCCGGGAGTTCCAATTTCACCGAGCATACTTTCCAAGGAACTCAAGCTCAAGATGGCCAAACTCACGATTCGATTCCAAAATGAAGGTTTGTACAGTCCGTCGAAAGGTCGCTCGCGTTTTGCGTTCAGACAAGAGTGAGAATTGCTGTTGCTAACGTCAAATGGTGCGACAGAAGCTTCCAGGGCGCTTTTGGGGATCCTGCGTCAAAACGGATTTCCGGTCCCGACTATTATATAATGAGACACAGACCGAATTTTTGGATAAGTTATTAGTATAGTTGTTTGATAACACATTAAATCACATATAATCATAGGTATAATTAGGAAAAGCGGGCGTCCTTTCCGCTCGCTATAACCAAACACTAAACCGGTGCTCGTCCTACTTATAAAGTTATATAACGGTAGAGGATACGGCAGAGGATACGGTAGAGGATACTATACTATGCATAGGGTTAGGGGTTTATTAACTGTTATATAGGCCGGTCTACCTTCATACCTAATCTAGTATACGCTAAAATAAGTTAGGCCTTATTTCCTAAGTAGTAAAGTAAGGTCTTCTAGAGGGGAGATCTCTCCGACGAACGACGCTCCTCTAAAGAGGTCTACGAGAGGGGTTCCGCGATACTTAGGTAAAAGGGGTACTACCTCTATACCGATCCTATTTCCCGATGATTTCCGTAGATAAACAAACTCTACCCTATATTCCCGCTAAGGTAGATAGAGCGTCTACCGGATAGAATAGCCCGATTTCTAAAAGAAGGAGACGTAGACATAATCGTCCTCCTAATTCTACCGTAACCAGCCTAGGCGACCCGAGAGGTGTATATCTCTAATAAGGGCTAGACGTTTTAACCCGAACGTTATTAACGGGGTGTGTTTTCCGCGATTCCGCTCTCCCTGTTTCTTAGCTCTAAAGGAGAGGGTGTAAAGCGTTAACCGATCATATACGGTTAAGAACTCGATGGTCCCCGCGCGGTTTCAGACGGGGTATCTAACATTAGCCCGATCGTCTAGGAGAGTCCGCTTCCCGCGACGCCGCGAACGACGCCTTCTACTACTCTATAGAGGTACTAGTTGTTCTATAACTAATAGACGACCGCCGGATCGAGAGCGAGTAAGATCCGATAGACGGAGGGTTCCGGGTAGATATTAAATCGACCGGTTACGAAGGCCTTAATCCGTATAAGTTTCACGTCCCTTCTAGACGTGATCTCTTTAAGCGTTAGACTAAAGACGAGGACGGTTTAACGTCCCACCTTAGACGGATCTCTTTAAGCGTTAGATCGAGACGAGGACGGTTTTACGTCCTACCTTAGACTTGATCTTTAATCGTTAGACTAAGGACGAGGACGGTTTAACGTCCCACCTTAGACGAAGCCTTTTAAAGTCATACTCGGGACCGAGGAGAAGTAGATAAGAGTGAAGACAACCTTAATCCTCTGATACAGGATAGCCTATCTAAAAGGTATCTCGCAGCGTATAGAACACCTCTACCAAACAATTAGCTAAGGACAGAACTGATTACTGCTTCTCAGCAATCGGGGCGCCTAAGCCTCGCACGAAGTACGCAGGCTGCGCGCTAAGAGGGGGCCGTGGGTATGCTAGCTACGCCAGCTGGTATGGCCGTCACGTGCCCGCTGAACCTCATGTCTATCTAAGCTCCGGTAACAATTGCCTCCTCCCTTCGTAGCAGTCGCCTCGACTGCGTCTCGCATAGGGTCCACGGCATCGATTGTACCTATCGGGAGGATCGAATAATCATCGATCATTTCCAGTCTTCGGTCTTGTCATTCGGGTCGATAGTGCGTCGCAGGCGTACCCCTTGCGACCACCGACGGTATTCCGGACCGGTCTTGTAGTCTCTCTTATGCTGCGTTTTCTGGCTTCTGTCTCTCTATAGCAAGAGTGAAGCCTGCGAGGACCTCGCGCGGCGCGGGCTCTTCGGGGGTGGTTACTGTGTTGTTTGCCTGTTGCTAGGTGGAGCTCCGTAGGGTAGGTTGTGTGTGTAGTTTTTCTTGCTTCGCGCAGCGCTGCTCCTGCTCGTCGCATACCACTCGCAACCACCACATAACCTTCCCCTACGCTCCCATCCAGCACCACAACATCAACGTGCCGCGCCTGCTCCTCACAATGGAGCCGCCTATAACTCCCCGTCGCGGCAAAGCCGCCGCGCACGCCGCCGCCGTCATCTGTAACAGATGCATCCCTAAGATCAACGGTAATCTCTTTAGTACGTCGCCTTTCGCTTGCGCTGGTCGTGCGCTCCACTGGCGAGGACACTGCTAACCACTCGCGCAGCCCTCGACTGCAACGCCACCTTCGGCGTCTTTAAGAAGAAGTGCACCCGCTGCGCTAACGGGCGCCACGCCTGCGTCCCGGTTGAGCCGCCTCTGTTCCCTCTCCTAGCCGCCTATATGGATGCTCGCGCCGCGCACGCGCGTGCCTAGCGCGACGAGAGCGAGGACGAGGATGAGCTCCGGGCCGCCGCTCTTGCTACTGGAGACGACCTCATCGAGGGCCTGGCCGCCTTCGACCGCAACCGCAACAAGGTCACCGGCGACCGTCCCACGCCTCGCAAGCGCACCGCCGGCGCCGCCTAGGGCGGGCCTAACGAGGACACTCTCCTGGAGCTCCAGTCCCTCCGCCGTGGCATCTTTGCCTTAGTTAAGGTTAGCAAGGCCGTGAGTCTTTTTCTCTCCACTTATTTCGAGCGAGCACTATACTAACAGCATGCGCAGCTCCTGCGTGAGAAGTTCGTCGAGCAGTCGGTCATTGACCGCATTGACACCGCTCTGGGGCCGGATGCCCTAGACGATGCCTTCCTAGCATCTGGTAATGAGATGGAGGAGAACGAGTGAGCGCGGCTCGCCTCTGGCTCGCCTTCCGCGCGCCTACTCCTCCCGTGCGTGCAACACCCGCATAAAGCTATAGCCAGCATGAAATGAAAACTCTTCTTGTGTTCACCACTCTCATGCCTCAGCTCCTTCTGCCTCGCTTGTTCTTCGCACGCTCCTCGTAGGCTCGTATTGCGTTAACTGCATTCTCGCAGTTCTCTGCTGGTTGCCAGCTAGTGTACTCTTCTGGGTATCCCTTCTATCGTACTAGGTAAAAGCGCTTTTTCTTCCTAACCTTAGAATCCAGAATGGATTCCACCTCGTACTCGTCCTCTTGGACTGCGAGTGGCATAGGGTCATTAGGCTCCTCGCCTGCGCGCTAGTAGTAGGGTTCTAGGAGGGACACATGGAAGACATTATGGATCCGGTAAGAGGTCGGGAGCGACAAGCGATACGCTTACGAACCGATTGCGTCTCTTATTCGGAACGGACCCACGAAGCGGGCTCCCATTTTCTTCTTCGGCACAGCTAGTCTCAGGTTCTTCGTCGACAGTAGTACCAAATCGCCGACGTTGTACGTTATTGGTTTCTGTCGGTTATCCTGGTTTTGGACCTGGGTTTCTTGTGCCTTCTTCCAGCGCTCGCGCAGCGTCGCGTCCGTGTCTCGCATAGTGCGCGCACGCTCGGTCGCTGCTAGTACCTCCCCTTCGTGAAGCTCGTCCCGAGCTGGTACTGCATGGATCTCCGGATTGAATCCGTATAAGATCTCGAAGGGGCTCATGCGTAACGCATGGTGTAAGCTGTTGTTCACTACGAACTCAGCCTGCGAGAGGCGATCGGCCCACTCGGTCTGGTTCTCACTATAGTAACAACGCAAATACTGCTCGAGCGTTTGGTTCATACGTTCCGTCTGACCATCGGTCTGTGGGTAGAAAGCCGTGCTAAGCTTGTGCTTCACCTGCGCCTCGAACGCGAAGTCTGACCAGTATTGGCTAGTGAAGACCGATCCTCTGTCAGTGAGGATGCCTACAAATACTACCTTATAGAATAACTAGGTTATTCTATTAAAAAAAAGAAAAAAGTATATTTTTAATTATAGAGTTTCTAATAAGAGTTTTTAGATCTAGCTTTTATTATTATTCTATATTACACTTAAATCTCTATATAGAGAAATTAAAAAATTCTAGAATTACTTAGTATTAGAAAAGTTATAATAGATCTAATAAAACTCTAGATCTTAGAAAATTAATAACTTTTTAGTTCTAATATCTAGCTACTTAGGCTAATAGTTATAGAGGAATCTATATAGAAGCTACTAGTCTAGCTATCTAAATCTTACTAGTTAATTCTAAAAGAATAGATAATATTAAATTACTACTACTTATACTAGTTAACTTTAAAAAACTAAAACTATATCTAAAAAGAGTACGAAGACTTTATAAACTTAGCTATAGACTATAAGATACTAGAACTATATTATATAGAGTTTATAGAGCTTAGACTATAGTTTTAGCTTATATTAAAAAAGAAAAATTATTAGTTATAAGACTTAAAACTAAGATAAATACTATTTTACTTTCTACTTTTACTAGACTTTAGCTTTATAAATTAGAAGATACTACTAAGTTTTCTCTATCTTTTAAAATTTATAGTAAGTTCTTTAAAAAACTAGATCTTCTAAAAGTATTAGTTAAAGTTTATATCTAAATAACTAAGTATAACTTTAGACTAGATAATAGATAACTTTCTTAATATCTTACTTATAGACTTTAGCTTTTAATCTTAGAGTATATATAGACTCTAAATTATAATAAAGGATTTAGATATATCTAAAGTAGTCTAAAAACTATAAGATTATTAGATAATCTAATATAGTCTACTAAATCTAATACTATTAGTTTAATCTTAATTTCTATAGAGTAATTAGAAAAGGTAATTAATAAAAGTAGACTAGAATAGTATAATAAAATATAACTAATCTCTAAAATAATAGTATAACTTTTACTAAAGTAGAAAAACCTTTTAATATAATCTTAAAATATTAATTATACTAGATATAGATTTACTTAAAGCTATTCCTATTAAGTATATATAGAGTTAAAGTCTACTATCTTTAGAGATAGTAGAATAGAGCTTTACTAAAAGTAGAAAGTTTATAAATATATAGTAAAAAATCTAATAGTATAACTTAGACTAAGAATACTTAGAGTTAGATAATAATTTACTTTAACTTTATAGCTATACTAGCTAAGCTATAGAGACTTTTATCTTTATATTATAAGAATATAAGAATATTACTAAGATAAAATTATCTAAAGAAAAGTTATTCTACTTTTATAAAATATTAGAAAAGTAACTTAGTTACTTTATTCTAACTAAAAAATAAGAGTATTAAGTTAATTTTTAAAATAAAATAAGACTTAAACTTTATTAATAGACTTATAAATTCTACTATATATATTCTTACTATATATACTATAGAATTAGACACTAGTAAATATAGATTTAGTTCTATAAATAGTTAATTAAAGTAATTTAGATTTATACTAATATTTTATATAACTATAGAATTATCATTTATAAAGACTAGATCTCTTAGGAAATATCTAATAGTACTAGAAATAGTATAATAGAATATAAAGTTATATATAATTAAGTTACTTAAGTATTATAACTTAGTATTTAAGATTAACTTAATAACTTTTTAATAACTCTTTATTTACTTACTAAAATACTAATAATTTAGACTTTAAATAAGAAATAAAGTAACTAACTTTAATAATATATATCTATATAGATAATATAAAGAAATAAACAAGTCTTTAGTATAGAAAGTATAGTACTAAGTACTAACTTCTTTTTTTATATTTTTCTTATCTAATTAACTACTAAACTATTTACTACTAATACTTTCTAGGTCTTCCTCTTTTATTAGTCTTAATCTTCCTAGGTCTACCTCTACTTCTCTTAATAGGTTCTCTAATACTAGCTTCTTTTACTTCTTTATTACTAGTTTCTTCTAACTCTAAGTTATTAGAGTTAGATCTAGTATCTTCTATATCTAGATTAAAATCTAAATTAGAATAACTATCTTTACTAGAAGTAGATCTAGCTTTAGTCTTTTTATTAAGATTAGAAGTAGAGCTCTCTTTAGAACTACTATTTCTATCTTTATTAAAAATACTAAAAGATCTTTTAGAACTTAGATTAGATCTAGTTAAACTAGTATCTCTTTCTAATCTAACTTTAGTAAATATAGTACTTCTAGCTCTAGAAGGACTAGAAAACTCTATAGGATTTATAGGTACTTCTAGATTATCTAAATCTAAGTCTATAGATAGACTAGAAGACTTAGATTTAGAACTAGTAATCTCTATAGTTTCTAGATAACTTTCTACTTCTTTAGACTTATCTTTAGAAGTAGAGTTATTAAGTCTTTCTAGATTAATAGAATCTAATCTAGATAGATCTTTAGAGTTACTAGAAGAACTAGAACTAGAAGAGCTAGTACTAGTTCTTCTTAATAGTCTTTTATCTAAATTAGTAAAAGGTGTTATTACTTTTTTAGATATTATAAGACTTTTACTAGAGTTACTACTAGTAGTAGAAGCTAGTTCATCTAATATATTTCGATCTATTATAGTAGGAGCTATAGAAATAGCTTCTTTATCTATAGAACTAATAGTAGTAGTACTAGTTTTACTAGATAGATCTTCTAGTATCTTCTTAGTACTAAAGTCTTCTATAATAGAATCTATAGTTTTATCTTTATCTAGATTAAAGTACTTAAAGTAGATCTTAGAATACTCTATAGATCTCTTAGTAATATCTATAGTCTTATTATTAAAGAGGTTTTCTTCTCTAGCATAATGTAGACTAGTAGTATAAGTAGATCTATTAGCTAAAGTATCTTCTATATTAGAATATCTAGTACTATTTTTATCTCCTTTCTTAGGACTTAAGAGATTAGAGTTATTAGCTAGTACTCTTTCTTTAATTAAGAAGGTAATTAAGTGTCTATAAGGCTTAAGAGTAAGACCTTTAGAAAAGTATAATTTAGTTTCTTTATAAAGTAAAGTACTAAGTCTAGTAGAATTTATAAGCTTCTTATTAGACTTAGTAAAAAGCCTAGTATCTATATCTTTATTATTAAGATAAGTAAAGTTTAGATACTCTAAGAAAGGCTTAAGAATAGTTATATAATATATAACTATCTTACTAAGTCTTCTAGGTAGATATCTTATATTAGATCTACTAAGATTACTAATATCTCTAGCTTTACTATAACTAGTATTAATAGCTATTAGACTAGTTTCTTTATCGAAATATATATTTCTATAGTTACCTATAGAAGTATTCTTATAGTTTATAACTACTAGTTCTTCTCCTCTTAAAGGACTACTAGTAAGTAGATAGATATTTAGTAGTAAAACTTCTAAAAAGCTATCTACTTTCTTAAGATATATATAGATATTCTTTTCTAGAGTATTACCTCTATAGAAGTAGTTATTAAATAGAGTATTAGAATCTAAGAATCTCTCTATTAAACTAGTTCTAAAAGGTTTTAGATATCTAGTATTAGAAAAATCATATAAAGAAGTACTAGTATCTTTAAGATCTTCTATTTTAGAAGGATCTATATCTATTATAGAACTAGTTAAGTTCTTACTATTAAATAGTAAGAGGTCTTTATAAAAAGTATCTTCTAGTTTAGATAATATATTAGTAAAGAGATATTTAACTCTTACTATAGGTATTTCTATATTATCTAGAAGTAATAGATTATACTCTAGTTCTTTAATAGGTTTATAAGAGCTAACTCTATTAAAGTTAAAGTATCTTAGTTTATTTCTAAGAAAATAGAATTCACTAAAGTAGTTATTACTAGTAGTAGTAAGTAGACTTTCTATAGTCTCTCTAAAGAAACTAGTAGAGTTACTAGAACTATAAGAGTTATACTCTATATAATAGTTAATAAACCCTAGAGTAAAGAGTCTACTATTATATATAAGTTTAGATAGAAGTTTTTCTAGAGTATCTTCTCTTTTAAACTTAGTAGAATGTCTTTCTAGACTTCTTATAATATAGAAGGTAATAGTAGGATTATTAAAGTCTTTATTAGTAGTAGAGTCTAGATCTAGCTCTCTACTAAGTAATCTATTAAATAGATTAAAGATAAGAATAATAAAGTCTTTTTTATCTTCTATATTAAGACTATTATCTTTAGAACTAAGATAAAGAGCTTTAATAGTATTAAAGTCTTCTATAATCTCTTCTAGATTAGAACCTAGTATAGGAGTACTATAAGTATCTTTATACTTAGTACCTAGATTATAGATATAGATAGCTAGTAAGCTAAAGTCTTTAAAGTAAGATCTAAAAGTGTTTTTATTTAAAGAAGTAAACTCTTTAATATGTTTAGTACTATTAGATCTAGTATTATTAATAAGAACTCTAGTACTAATAGAGAGATTATTAATAGTACTAGAGAGTCTAATACCTAGTTCTATAATAGTACTTTCTAGATAAACTAAGAAAGAATCTTTAGCTTCTAGATCTTTATAGATAATATCTTTAAGTAAAGAAGTATCTTTATTTTCTAGATATTTATAATAATAAGAAGTTCTATTAAAATAAGAACCTTCTTTAGTTATATCTAAAGTACTAGTGTCTCTAAAGATAGTAGAACTAGCTTCTAGATTATAACTAGAAGTAAAGTCTTTAATAAGATTTTTACTACTAGAAGCTCTAGCTTTAGATATACTAGATATAGTTGAGTTATTAGACTCTTCTATATCTATATTAATAGTAGGTAGTCGAGGTATAAAAGTAATAGTTCTATTAGACTTAAAACCTTTTATAATAGATAGAGGAATCTCTACTAAAATATTAGGATTTTTAGTTTTAGTAGTAACTTTATAGTTATGTTCCTTATTAAGGTGTATACTAATAAGCTTAGAAGCAATATTAGTATAGTTACATAAGTTACATTTAAAGCCTTCTAAATTAATAGGTAGGTCTTTAAAGTAATACTTATTAAACTCTAGATTTTCTAAGTCTTCTATAGAGTTAAACTCTTTAGTACTTAGAAAATCGTCGATAGTATTAAGTATCGGAGTAGTAAGAGCTCTAGACTCTTTAGTACTACTAGTAAAGTCTTTAAGATGATTTTTCTAGAAAAATATTAGTAAAAAAGTCTTAAAGTAAGTTTAAAAGTTAGACTTACTTTTAGATGTTGTTTAAGAGAGTTAGAACTCGGGAATATAACGTAACGACATTCCGAGCATATAATAAGCTTAAGATCACTTAAGTATAGTATAGGAGTCTTAGGTAGACTTAAAGTAGAGCTAGGTCTAACTTTATTAAAGCTAGACTTAGAAAGAGGTTTTATATCTTCTAAAAGAAGATTAAACTCTTCTAGAGTATAGTTCGAAATAGGATTCGACATATCTTAATAGATCGAGAGAGGAGGTAGTTAAGGAGGTTATAGTAAGGTTAAGAGATTTCTAGGTAAAGTAGTTAGTATAGAAAGTAAGTAGAAAAAGAGAAGAAAAGTAAGAAAACTAACTTACTTAAGGTTAGATAAGATCTCTACTATCTCTAGGTAGAGATAGAAGTCGAGTCGAGTAATAGATCGAGAGAAGAGGTAGTCGAGGAGGTTATAGTAAGGTTAAGAGGTTTCTAGGTAGAGTAGTTAGTATAGAAAGTAAGTAGAGAGAGAGAGAGGAAAAGTAAGAAAGTTAGCTAACTTTAGGTTAGAATCTTACTCTACTATCCCTAAGTAGAGGAAGAGACTAAAGTAAAGGAGGAGGTAGGTAAATAGATCGAGGAGTAGAGGATAGAAGGGTAGGAGGAAGTAAAGATAGTAGTAAGGTAGTTCTAGTAATAGTAGTAGTAAGAGTAGAAAGAAGGATAGAGAGAGGAAAGTAAAGAGTAAGAAGAAGAGAGAGGTTATTATACCTAACGAGAGCTACTATTACCGAGCGTAGGACGTAAACTACCGTACCTAAGAGCTATAGGCTCGTAGGATCGATCTAGACATCGTAGTATTAAAAATCCCTTAGAAAGTAAGAGGGGAAAAATCCCGAAACTTTCGAATTCGATAGCTATCCGCTAGCCGATAGTAACGGAAATAATAGATAAGCTACGTACCTACGTATTAGAGCTACTCGTAGAGCCGTAGGTCCGTAGGATCGATCTAGACCTCGTCGTCTCGAAAATCCCTCGGAAAGTAAGAGGGGAAAAATCCCGAAATACCTAGGTTCGATAGCTATTCGCTAGCTAATAGCTCCGAAAACGATAGATAAGCTAGCTAGGTACCTAATAAAGATACTCGAAGAAGGCGGGGTATATAGGATCGATCTAGACCCTAGCTTCTCGAAAATCCCTTCGAAAGTAAGAGGGGTAAAAGTCGTAGAACTCTCGAATTAGATAGCTATTCGCTAGCCTATAGTAACGAAATCGATAGATAAGCTACGTAACTACGTAGTAGAGCTACTCGAAGAGCCTTAGGCCCGTAGGATCGATCTAGACCTCGTCGTCTCGAAAATCCCTCGGAAAGTAAGAGGGGAAAAATCCCGAAACTTTCGAATTCGATAGCTATTCGCTAGCCGATAGTAACGAAAACAATAGATAAGCTTCGTACGTACGTAGTAGAGCTATTCGTAGAGCCGTAGGTCCGTAGTATTGTTTTAGACCTCGTTATCTCGAAAATCCCTCGGAAAGTAAGAGGGGAAAACTCCCGAAATACCTAGGTTCGATAGCTATTCGCTAACCGATAGCTTCGAAAGCGATAGATAAGCTACGTACGTACCTAATAGAGCTACTCGTAGAGCCGTAGGTCCGTAGGATCGATCTAGACCTCGTAGTATCGAAATCCTTCTTAGATTTTATCTATCTAAATTTTGCTTTTTAGTAATCTCTCTATAGTTATACTACCTACGGAGGTACGAAACTATCCGAAGGCCGAGATAGACGGATAGAAGATCCTCCGTAAGTTAGAGTACCTAAGTAGTTCTCTAATAGCTATACTTCTATATATACTCTCTTTCCTTTTCTTTTTCCTACTACTTTCCTTTCTATTATCTACTCCTCTACTACCCTCGAAGACTCCTCTACCTACTCGCTACTTTTTAGAACGTCCTTTTACGCCCTCCGATCCTCGTCGTCGCCTATCGTCGCCTCTACCTCTTAGTAGAAGCTAGAAACCTCGAAAAAGTAAGTTTTCCATTTACTTTCCTGTTACTTCCTACTAACTTCCCTTCTACTTAGAGACCTCTCTATCTACTCTTTACCTTTTCGAACGTCCCTTTACGCCCTCTAATCCTCGTTATCGCCTATCGTCGCCTCTACCTCTTAGTAGAAGCTAGAAACCTCGAAAAAGTAAGTTTTCCTTTTACCTTCTTCTTACTTCCTACTAACTTTTTATAGTGTCTTCTATTACTCTCGCCTCCTTCGTTAAGAACGAAGTAAACCGTAGTACTTATATTACGTCTAACCGACTCGACCGAATTCTAAAAGGAATCTATAATAACTACTCTAAGAAATTAGAGAATGTTAAAACTCTAGAAGCTAAACTTCTACCTACTCCTATTACGTCTAACGATACTACGACTATTCTTATCTATTTAAATACTCTCCGGACTACTTATTACCTTCGGAGAGTCGAGTTTCGGAACCCTTCTAAAGCTAAAGAGCTTAAAGGTAAGTTTTACTTACTTTTTACTATTACTTCTTACTAACTTTCTTCTAGCTCTAATCTTAAGTAGAAGACTCGAGATTAGTCCTTATCTAGTAGTCTTTAAAGCTACGGATATAGCCGAGAAGGCTATAGAAGAACTTAACTATTACTTAGTTAAGTATTCTATTCTCTTTAAAGATAGTAGTAAGTATTCTACCTACCTTTATTTCTATATACTTTTATCTTTAGAGATCTTTACTAACTACTTATTAGGTCTCTTTAATATTTTAAAGAGCTCCGGACTCTATTCTAAAAAAGACTATCTAGCTTCT
>Ga0265797_10002340_pt1 | contig 32000 bp, 36 predicted proteins | sample P2T30metagenome_FD_192433 | JGI IMG/M metagenome (GOLD analysis project Ga0265797, IMG submission 192433) | Plant litter microbial communities from East Loma Ridge, Irvine, California - P2 T30 | ecosystem: Environmental > Terrestrial > Plant litter > Unclassified | place: USA: California... | reverse complement strand
TGGCGGTGGAGGAAATGGGAGTGGAGTGGGGACTTGCGGTGGTGAGTGAGAGCAACGCTGGGAAGCTCGCTTCGTAGCCTATGAAGCTGTCGGTCTGGTGGAATGAGATGGCGGTTATGATGAGGATTAAGCCGGCGAAGCTGGAGAGGAGCTGGAAGATGCGGATGTAGCCTTTTCGCTGGCGGAGATTGGAGAATTGGGCTGCCATGGTGGAAGGTGAGGTAGTAGTTGTTGTGGTTCAGGGAGCGGTTGATTGTTAAGTGAGGTTTGATGTCGGGCATTTGGAGTGGTGATGGACGGGCATCTTAAAGGTACTTGCGAGCCATTCCAGTAGGCTATTACATCTATATCGAGAGACATCTCAGACATGTAGAAGGATGATGGCTGTGTGCTTGGCCATGAGACTGGATTGTACGAAAATCATTGCCTCAAGGAAAGGCATAGCGGGTGATCAGTAGTAGAACGGTATCGAGCAGTTGCGGCTGATAAGTTGCACAGCCTACGGATGGAACCTAGGGACTCTCGTGAACATGCCGAAGTTGTTTGTCGTGTGTTGTAAGAGGCTGTAGGACGTCGATCTTAACCCGGGAAGGTGCCTTGCTACGCTCCGGTCCGTCCAGACACTAGGCCTGAAGCGGCAAATCGCTTCGCTCGGGTTTTGGTGTAGCTGGCACCTGGGAGGGCAGCAGGGGAGGCAGCGTGCATTATCGCTCTACCGCACGTCTCGAATTGGGTATGGGAACGAACGATGGATCAGCATGCATGCGTCCATGACACCACAGTACAGCGGTAGCTTCGCCCCAACGACTCTTGATCCTCGGTGGAAGACTGGAAGTCTTACATTCTCCCTGTGAGGTCTGTAATTCTATCTGATCGCTCCTCTATTCTGCGACGACCATGTTGGGCGTTCTCGATATCCTACTATCAGCATTGCTATTGGCAGTAGCGGCTGTAACTCAGACCGTCACCGAGCATGAAGACTCCGACATTACCCAAGCTCTGTCGAACTATACCGTCGACGTGTCGGATCTACCCCTACATGGTCTTCAGGAGGAGCGCACGCTGGAGTCGTCTTGTTTGATTGCTGTATGTATCAGGATTCAGGTATCAGGCAGGGCAGCTTTTGCTTTCTAACTGGCCATCAGTGCAAATCACTTCAAATCCTCTACGGAAAGGACTTGATCACACCGGATGATTCTCTATATGCCAACTTCACAAGCGCCTTTTGGTCGTCACAGCAAGCCGATAGAGAGCCCCGTTGCATCTTGAAGGCACCCACTGCAACTTCAGTCTCGGTTGCCGTCCTGCTTTCCAGATTGACGCAATGCCCTTTCGCGGTCAAATCGGGAGGGCATGCTGCTTTTGAAGACGCTTCGAACATCGAGGACGGCATCACAATCTCCTTGGAACACTTGGACGACATCTCTCTGTCGTCCCGCGCGGACAAGGTCGCCATTGGCGCTGGTAACAAGTGGCATCGTGTCTACTCCTACCTTGCAGACTACGATGTGGCAGTGATTGGCGGACGGGCCGCTTCCATCGGCGTCGGAGGCTTGACCACTGGCGGCGGCATTTCCTTCTTCAGCAACCTGTACGGTTGGGCCTGCGACAACGTAGCCTCGTACGATGTTGTCCTTGCTTCAGGCAAACAAGTCACTGCCTCGCCCACTTCGCACAAAGACCTCTACTGGGCCCTCCGAGGCGGGGGCAACAACTTCGGCATTGTAGTATCATTCAACCTGTACACCGTGCCTCTGCCCAGAAATGAGATGTGGAGCAGCATGCGCACATATGCCTCGTCCTCCTTCAGCCTCGTCGCCCAAGCCTTCCACAACGCCATCGTCAACTCCCCAACAGACCCCAATGCAGGCCTGTGGGTAGCTTGGCTGCGAAACAACGGCACATCAATTGCTAGTACCACGCTATGGTACGCCAGACCAAACGGCAACAACTCGACGGTCTTCCAAGACTTCAACGCCATTCCTTCTATCGCCGACACAACTCGCAACACCACTCTCACCAACCTCACGACCGAGGTGGACTCTTCGAACCCCAACGGCTTCCGTGAAACGTACTACTGCTTGACAGTCCAAGCCGATCGCGAGCTCGCGCAGCTGGCCAAAGACATATTCTACGAAGAGCTGCCCGCCACCGACGCGATCCAGGGCGCACTCCCCGTTCTGCTCTACCAGGGCATCACGTCTGGCCAGATTGCAGCCATGGCGAAGCGGGGCGGGAATCCGTTGGGTCTTGATAGTTCCGGGGGTCCGCTATTCCTGATGCATATATCCTGCTGGTGGGAATTGCAGTCGGACGACGATGCAGTCTACGCTTTTGCCAGCAGGGTGCTGCAGCGCATCAAGGACGAGGCGTCGAAGAGGGGAAAGGGGAGTGAGTATCTGTACATGAATTATGCGAGTAAGTTCGAGGATGTCATTGCGTCTTATGGGGAGGGGAACAAGGAGAGGTTGAAGGGCGTGGCGAGCAGGTATGACCCGGGAGGGGTGTTCCAGACGTTGCAGCCTGGTTACTTCAAGCTGGATAGGCCTCCGGTGAGAGATGAGAGATTCTTTAGTGGGTGAGACGTCGCCTACTTTCTAGGTATCGCTTACTTCTAGGTATCGCCCACTTCTAGGCATCGCCTCTGTTCCTCCGCTTCCTAGAACTTCGTTCCCACTCATGATACTACTCCTAGGTGTGTTTACACATGTAACATCGGACCAGAGTCGATGCATCACGCAAAGCTGTCTAAACGCTTTTCCCGTCTTCAAGATCGCACCCTTTGTCGCAACGTTCCACCCCTTCCTTGATTCTGAATCCATCCGCATTCAGGTAGAAAACTCAGGCTCGCTGGCTTTCACACGCCTCGTCATTAGTAGGTCTGACCTGGCGTCCGCCTGCCACCGTTGGCCCTACAAAAACGCAATTCACTCAAAACCATCCGTGCCTTGGTAGGAGAAAAGGTATCATAATATTCGATCATCATCCACGCTGATTATTGCTATGCTATAGATTGCGATCTCGCAGTACGATGACAACGGCTTAAACTTTCACCGCTGCTTGTCTATATGTATAAGATTGTAGACGGTGCCTAAAGTTTTCTTAATGCGTATGCTTTTACTAGTAACTACTAGAGTCCGGATGTCTTCTTTGCCATGTTTAGGGTTACTATTGAGTGGTTTGAACGATTCGACAGGAGGATGAGGAGGACGTTAACGCTAATTGATTGTCTTTGGCTTACTGTATGTATGTGGGAAGAACATCGCTAACAAATGATAACTATAGTAGAGCACGAAGTCGAGAAAGGCTGGTACCCTCAAAGCCGATTGATAGACAGCAAGGGCTATGTCCGGATAAGGCAGCTGGCTTGCAGTGATGAGTTGGATCTCGAACTAGCGTAGATGTGGATGTAGTCTCTTGACCTTCTCCGGATGTCCTACCTCATCTCTCAAATACAACTTTACCGATCCATCGAACCGGCATGCTCACGACAACTTTCCAGCTAAGCCAGAATCTTTTTGAGTTGTGCTAATGCAATGCAGCATCTTACCAGAATAATGATACGCTCAGCCTTGTGCGACTGGTCTGAGAGTTGCTGTGGCTGTCTTAAGCTCGGGCGTGCATTAACGTGGATGATCAGGCTTCGTATAGGTTGAGGCCCATCTTCAATGCAAAAAAGTACATACAGGCTAAAAAAACCGATCCTACCAACCAGGGAAAGAGCAATGGAGCTTAGTCCCTTGCACCTCCGGGTCGCCATTCTCGTCCTCCCCCTCAATCACCTCCGGATAACAGTAGTGGCCCATCAAAGCACCCTTGTCTTTGGTGAAAGTGGTCTTGCCGTCCATGAGGGTCCTGTCGTCGCTCCGAAACCTGTACGCTCTGTGGCCATCTGTCCGGGGGTCCGCGTAGGTGAACGTGTACGTGCCGCAGCCGTCGCCGGTTTTGTCGACTCGCAGGGTTTTGGGCAGGCCCTTGACGAAGAAGTACTGGCCGTCTTTCATGGAGTTTGGCGCCCGCGTGCCGAGGGACGTGGGTTTCTTGCTGTTTTGGTACTCTGCGACCTCGGCGCCGACTCGGTAGTCTTCGCCTTTCTTCTTGCTGCCTGTGATGGTCAGGGTGACGTGGTATTGCCTGATGTCGGGCAGCGTGTCGCCGCCTGCGCCGTCGTCGCTGAAGAGCGCGTATCTGTTCTGCACCTCGCGGTCGTATCTTGGGTTCAATTTTCCGTGGGCCAAGGGCACGTTTTGACTGCGCTGGAGCTTGGTCATGGCGAATTGCCGGCCGTCGTTGCGGCATTTGGTCTCCTTCGCCTTTAAGTCCCAGCCGTTAGCCTTCATGTCCCGGCACACTCCGAGATTCCTGACACGATCCGTTAGCAGGTTTTCGAGATATACGATCACGACTCGGCCACGTACGCGTAGATGTCCTTGTGTCTTTGATCCCTGAGATCAAACGAGTCGAGGTTGAAATCCACCTTGAAAGGAGCTCCCCGGGGGATTCGTTGCCCGGTCGGGAAGTCACGGTCGTCGTGCCACTTTCCGCCCTTGGCCCATGGACCGTCGCCGTTCAAGAAGTCTCGAAACTGCGATCCGCCACTGCCGTTGCTTCGCTTTGTGATGCATCGCAGCGAGGCCGGGACATCGTTCTTGCTGTCCTTGTCTTTGGCGTCGTAATCGTCGAAGTCCAGGAAAGCGGCCATGGGCCATTCGTCCGTCTCCAAAATGTCTTCGTTTCTGCCTGGTGGATCGTTGAAGGGATAAGTATCCCAGAACTTTTGCCCGAATGGCCCCGTCCTGCAAGGAGTGCCGTCAGTAACAGCGGCGCCGCTGAAGATGCGTCTCGGATTGGTCGGCTCGTAGTATGATGGTTTCTTCGAGGTGGATGACGCCGCCATGACGGGCTTGATCTTGTTGCCAACTCGATAGATCACTGGAGTGTCTGTGTCGCCGGCATTGCCCCTTACACAGTTCTCCCAATAGCATCCGTTCATGCATGCTTCTGGAGCAGACAAACAGTCCATATGGAAGGTGCTGAGCTCTGCATCGGAGTATTTCGAATTATACTTGTCGATTTTGGCGAGGTTGGGATTGCTGCCATCGTCCGAGCTCTCACCATCACTTCCGCCTTCGCTAGGCTGGTCAAGCCACTCTGAGACATCTTCTTCGTCAGATTCGTCGCCAAAAGAGCCGTCTCCGTCGTCGGATTCATCGCCGAAAGAGCCTTCCCCGTCGTCGGAAAATTCTGGAGCGCCCTCATCTCTAGCTTGTCGTTTTAGAGTGTGAGACATTCGCACAGGATCAACGTCGTCGGATGAAGGTGACCATCCCAAGCCTGACCGTCCCGTGGAATCATTAAAAAGCACCGAGTTGAAAGTGCTCGGTGTAGGCGACGGAAATAAGGTCGCAGCAGTTCCAGTCTGCCCGTAAGGTAGCGACGTGAGGGCAGAAGAAGCCGCCACAGGCAACAGAGAGAGGAAGGTGCACAGCATTATGCAGGCCACCGCGAAAGGTTGGACAGATCTCGTCGAGACCAGCTACCTGCGTTATATGTGCTGTACATGGAGGGCAAGACCGACAACTGTGCTTCTGCAGAAAGCAAAGCATCGTTGAGATGATAGTGTGTTTGACTATTCTCGTAGCTGATCCTGAAGCCTGTCATCTGCTCTCGAACGACGCAAGGTCTTACGACCGACTTTCCCAGCGCTCCATTGTTCCATGGCTAGATGGGGCCAGGGTAAGATTATCAACTAATGCGACATTGAAGGGGCGGAAGGATTATTGCAAGCGAAGAATGCTTGAGTTGTGGACACCAGCCGGGGGCTGTAAACCACCTTGAGTTTTGCAAGGGCGGCTGATCAACCAGTGTTTCGAACAACATTCTGGTAGAGAAGGAACCGTGTAGGATGGCCTACAGGGCCGGCCTAGAAGGTGAGCACGGTAAGCTGTAATTTCTCACTTGAGTCGGTCAGAAGTCGGAAGCGCCGCCGGCCGGACTGCCCCGTCCATCGTGCCCTCAACCCTAACTTGACTGCAGCACGGGCACTCATAGAGAGGAGTCTGTATGTCACCTGACCCAAGGTCTTCAGTCACGTGATTTATGGCCTGGAGCTGGACGACCAAGCGACTAGGCATTACAGCACCACACTTAGGCTCCACTAACTATCAGCGACTACAAAACCACTGCTGTAGTTTCATGGTAGTTAAGAGAGTCACATATATCGTGGCCTTTGCGCACGTTCAAGCCCGAGCCCCTACCGTCCAGCCAGGACGTTGTTCTGTCTTTGATGTCACCGTTTGTCTTCACGCTCTTCACCGTCCCCAACACACACCTCAACCATGGCTCTGACTCCTGAACTGGAAGCACTTTTCTTCAAGAAATTCTGCCATTCTTTGCCATACGGAGTGTATCCAGACGAAGAAGAATCGGACAAGTTGGTTCTATTCGTCCTGGACGAATTTCCAGTCGAGGTACAGTGGCGCTCTTTCTCCCTCTATGAAGACAGCAAGGCACCAGCTGACCGCCGCGTCGTAGGCCATCAATGAATTTCTTCGCAAAGACGCTGCGGAGCACCATGGCGTATCCAAAGTCAGGTTAGCCGACACGTACAAGAAACTGCCTGATTATCTCGGCTACAAAATCACGAATGGTACAAAGACGCCTATAAACCCCGCCTGGCGCTCCCCGTTCGTCGGGAAAAGTCTAGCAGACTGTGTCGCTTGGATCCGCGGCATCCCGAAACCCCCAAAAGCAGCAAACAAGATCTACTTTGCCGCCTTGAAGAGGGAGCTGTACGAAGAAAAGGAGCAGGTGCTCATGTGCAAGGTTATTGAGGGTGAAAGTGAGCCGCAGACCATTCCCTGTTCGGCCGACATGCTTACGATTTGGAGTCTCACTCACCATAGTGATCGATGGGATGATAACTATGCTAGTCAGTATCTAATCTAAGCTCACGAAAGACTGCAACGTCCTACGCTCGGCGCATGTCCAATATGAGAGCACAGCAATGACAATCCCTGGCAGCCTTGTAGTTTGGGACGCATCTTCGTGACTAGGTGGTGTAGCGCTATCAGCGTACGACAGCCCCGGAAAGCAACATGTCACGTGTCACAAGCGACTAGACCGTGGGCCGGCGCTCCGTGGATTCAAATTGGCTGGACTTTGCTTGTATGGATGTTCCTAGCACGGTTGTGCAATCTAGTTTCACAGCGCTGGTCGTGGCAAGTTCAGCACATGCAAGCTGGGGATCCTTCAGATCCTCTAACGGCCGGTTGCTGCAGATCGAATCCTTCAACGCTCGAGCCATCTGGACTGATTTGCAACCGACTCGTTTCCTCACCGTCGACTCGTTGCAAGAGCGAATTCTAGCATAGAACGGCCTCCTTATAATCGACCGCGTTTCCGAGAACATGCCTTGCTATCACTGGTACTCTGCGATCACCGCAATCAATCATCTCTTTCCTCAACCGGCAGGTGTCGCTTTCACGGCTTGCCTTGTTCACCGAGATACACAATGAAGCTCTCACCATGGCTCATTGTCGTTTCGACTTGTTGCCAAGTTTATGCACAGAACGCGACATTGTCATCTGTTTCCAGACACGGCTCTTCCAACGCCACTGCTGAGGTATCTTCGAGCTCTCCGGACTCTCTGTCAACCACAACCTCCGGTGTGTCCGTCAAAGTGTCTCGAACGAAGTCAGCACAGTCGAATTCAGCTGCAGCTCTGAGCCACAAGAAGTCGACCACACGGACCGGGAGCCAAAGTACTGCGAGTGGCGGCAGCTCACACGAACACTCAGCTGCCACGGAGACAGTGTCGGAGCCTTTCACGTCACCCGGTCTAAGCTTGTCCACATCAGTGACATCTCAAAACAACTTTACATCGATCGCTACTGAGAGATCACAACCCTCACCCGGGAACCATACTACAAGCAGCGAGAGTCCCTCTCTACAAATTTCTGGTTCCTCGTCCGAGATACCTTCCTCAGAGACGCGCGCGTTAATAACGGCACCGGGTACGACCGACGTCTCTGAAAGTGAAGAAGCTAAATTGACCGAAACAGACCTTACTTCGTCCGCTGACGTGGATACCCCTTCGCCCACAATAGGTGGCGATGGCGCTTCGGCGTCCACAGACCCTACTACATCTGCTGACGCAGGCAAAGCCTCATTCATGATAGACGAAGGCAACGCCTCAACGTCCACAGATCGCACGTCATCTACTGGAGGGGGTATTGCTTCGTCCACTAGCGATGATCTAATGCTTGCTCCAAGCATCACCGCATCAGGCAACGCATCGGGAATCGTCTTTGGATCGGTCACTCTAGAACCAGGCGGCTCTGGATTCACCAGCGGAACAATGTCAGTCTCTCTTGCCTCATCAGGAGTTCTACGTGTTGATGGCAGCACCACTTCTCTACCGTTCCCCGCTGGAACGCTAGTACCGAAGCCGACGTCCTCATCTAGTAGCAACGAGCCATCTGCTACGGGAATCACCTCAACTATGACAGCTATTCCCACAGGTGTGATTACAAGTGCGCTCACTTCAAAAGACATCACTGCCAACACTTGGATCACCACCAGCAAGGACGACGATGATTCTACCGTCGTTCCGGTCATCTGGTGTCCTAGTTGCGGCGGAGCTGTTGTCGTCTGGAACATTGTCACAACCACAAACGTTCTCTTCAAATGGCCCGATTTCCCCGAGTTCAAGTTCCCTTGCGCTCCTGGAGATTGTTCGCCTGAGACGAACAACGACGAAGATGATGAAGACGACAAGCCCTCAAGCTCTACCACGCAGTCTAGTACCCGGGCATCCAGCACCGAGGCAAGCACTACAGAAGTGTCCAGCAGCGAAGCGTCAAGTATCGAGACTTCAGATTCCATCACAGAAAGTGCTTCCACATCAAGTGGAACTTGCACTGGCGGAGAGACCACAGTCTCGAGCTGTCGAGAGGCCTGTTCCTATAGTACGCTGAGTCAGGACGAGCACAAGACGACAGCTTCAAGCACGCTAGTCTGCTATACTACAACCTGCATGTCGTCCTCCGGCTGCAGCGCACAGCCTACCACAACGACTTCTACGGTGACGCCGAGCGACACACCCGGTCCGTCGTGCGCGTTTGACACCGCGACCAAGTACAATGCGAGAGCTTCGCTCGAGGATATGAAAGTTCCTCTTCCGACGTTGATGATACATCCTATCGTACTCAAAGGAAAGGACCCCGATCCAGCGAATGATGGCAAAGTCAGCGATAACGACGATGATGACGACGAAAAAAGCGACAGCGACAGCGACAGCAGTAACGACGGAAACGGTGATAAAACGACCGGCTTTGAGGTGACCGGTACTGCGTCGGCGACGACGTCGCATACCTCACAAGCGAGTAGTCCCGCTAGTGGTGGTAGCATTACTGCGGATTCGACCACCGAAGCTTCATCTACCTCAAAGTCGGCTTCTCAGACCTCCACATCATCCGCCTCCGCTTCATCAACAGCTTACGTAAAGCCTGTAGTGTGCCACGACGAAGACGACTATCCCGACCACAAGCCTGTGGATCCCGGTTACATCGAGAAGAGCTCCCTCAATCCATGCTACTTGAGCAGAGACAAGACCATTTCTGCGGATTCAGAACCTTACAAACTTTCTCAATTTGATAATCCGGGAGACCCTCAGTTCAATCATGTAGACAATCCCGCCTACTACGACTACAGTATCGCTTGGATAGAAGGCTGCAAGGGTGAGCCGCAGGGAGCGGCCCAGAACGTTACCAGCTCCCAAGCACAGCAGGGAGACCCTCGGACCTGCAGAGAAATTTTCATAGCTGCGTACGAGGACTGCAACAACGGGGGAGTTGGAGGCTACATTGATGTCGGATGCTTGAGATACACGTTCACTGGCGGCAGGACGCTTCATTGACAGTCTGGAAAACAAGCGCGATTTAGGCGAGCTGCGAGGGTCTTGGCTACCTAACTATAGGCAACCTCTCATCAGCTCATTCCAGCAGGTTGCATGTTTCCCATCTCCATCGACTGCGAGCTACATAAATGCATTTCCATCAATTTTTGGCTTTTTTCCGACGTCTGAGGGCTTCCGCTACGACTTGGTTTTCCAGGGATGAGGTCTCTCAGCAACATGTCCGACACAAAGTACACGAGATCGCTCGTATGCTGCAAAATGAGGACTGGCCACGGCTGCATCAACAGTCGCCTTACATCTTGCGTTGGTTGGCGACGGAGACAGTCCTCCGTAAAGGCTTCCAGGCTGTGTTCTGGACTACTGGGCCGATTGTTCACATCGGTGAACCTGTGATCTCTGCGGGATGGTTGGTGACATCAGCCCGAATCCCCGTCGAGTTGGAGCGCGCGAAGTTGGGCATGTCTCTCTTACTGAGTCCCTCCGGATCTCTGTTGAGTCTACGGTTTGCGCCGCCAAATCTACTCAATTTAGGCCCATCCTGGACTCCTCCGAAATATGCCCTTGCATCATCCATCCGAGATGTTCAGCTCCAAGTAGGTTCGCCAAAGACTCGTTCGCGCGGCACGTTGACACTGCCAACCAGTCCCGGCCAACACCCTTGTCTCATCATGCTCCCAGGCTCAGGGCCATGCGACCAAGACTCAAGCGTAGGCTGCGCCAAACCCTTCAAAGACCTCGCATCAGGCCTAGCCACTCTCGGCATAGCAACTCTACGATTCGACAAAATCACGCACACCCACGGCTCGCGGTCCCGAAACAGCGATACCTTCACCCTCGAAGACGAGTACATGGGCCACGCCCGCGACGCCATCGACCAAGCCTTCCAACACGGCTGCGTCTCGCCGACAGGAGTCTTCGTGCTAGGCCACAGCCTAGGCGCCTACGTCGCTCCGCGTTTGATGGCAGAGGACTCCCGCATCGCAGGCTGCATCATCATGGCAGGCCCGGCAGCGCCGCCGAGCTGGTCTGCTCTGCGTCAATACAGGTACCTGGCTTCCGTCGACGGCGCCGCTAGCGAGACCAAAGTCGAGAACCCGCCTCAGATCAAAGACCTACAACGTCAATGCGAGCTCAGCGCTGACCCGCATCTCAGCCTGTCGACGCCTCGCTCCGAACTGCCTTTTGGCATCTGCGCAGCGTACTGGCGCTCTTTCGCGGGTTTCACTCCGATCGCGACTTGTGTGCATGAAGGGAGGCCAGTGCTTGTGATGCAGGGTGTGAGGGACTATCAGGTCACTGTCGAGGATGATTTTGTGCGGTGGAGGGATGCGCTGGAGGGTTGTCGGTACGCGGAGCTGCGGGTGTATGAGTTCCTGAACCATCTTTTTATCCGAGGTGAGGGTCGGTCTTTGCCGAGGGAGTATGAGGAGCCCGGGAATGTTGATGAGGAAGTTGTAGGCGATTTGGGGCAGTGGGTGCTGAGGAATATGAGATGAAAGGCTGGTGATTAAGCGATTATTTGAATGGCTGCGAATGTGAAGGCCAACTGACCTAGCGAAGAACGCCCTGATCGTCATCTACGAAGCCGCCGATTACGTGAGTGGATTTCTATGAACTCAACAGAAGAACGTACCGCCAGCTGGTCAGCGAAATGCCTTACGGCACACACAACCTTCGCGATCCTAGCGCACGATCAAACCACTGTTTCCTTCGAATCCTCCCCCTACGGAGTTCAACTCCGTCAGGTCGTTGCCTCTAGCGTTACCATCTCGGTGGGTGTCTGCATCTTTGACCTCAGGCACAGGTACTGAGTTGACGGTACAAGTTATCCACTGTTGGGACTAAGGCGGACATCGCCTACCATAGCTTCAGTCGCGTTCTGTTGCCTTGCTAGGTGTGCTCTCGCCTGAGTTTCAATGCAGCATACGGCAATCTAGCCTACGAGTTAGTAGCAATCTTAGCGGTCGTACGAAGCTCATAAGGTAGTATCAGCAGCGATAGACATGTAAAGTGGCATGTTCCCCGTTGAGAGGATCGAAGCAATGGCAGTGATCGAAACAATGGCAGTGGTTCTCTACGTCCGGGCGAAGATCATAGGTGGTATCAGCAGTACTAAACTAGGGAAGCAGCACATTATCCATTGAGATACTTGTAAGCATATCAGTCTCTCGCCGCCTCACGGCTTGTCTAAGCGTGGGTGGTGATATCAGTAGTGATATATTAATGAAACACCGCGTTGTTCGTTGAGATGCTTGAAGACATTACAGTCGATCTCAGCTTTGAGGTAAAGCTCACGTAGTAATATCAGTAGCGACAGACTTGACAACAACGTGTCATCCATTGAGATAACATGCGGAACGCCTTCCAACGAGCTCAGTCTATCTCGACCGCATGCCCAATCAACTCGGTGGCTAGCTTGGCGGCTGTCAACACAATTGAACTCAAGGGCGGTTGTGGAGTACACATCATCGCAGGTCCACATCTGGGACTCCTTGCTGTTGCAAATGTTTTCTTCGCCGTTTTGAGCTTTCTGGTCGCCATCATCCATAACTCTCTGAAGCACATAGAGCAATGGTGGGCGATTGGCGCGTTCATTATATCGGTATAGGCAGTAGTGATGTCGGCTGTATCGTTTTACATGTAGCGGAGAGTTGTCTGAGGATTGGTAGACTAGGTGGATTCAGGAACCGTAACAGTCAACTCCTTGACTGTTGTAGGCCTATTAATGGATCAATTGATGCGAATTCACATCAGTCAAGCTAAATGTCGAGTGATGAGGCCCTGATGTCAATCAATCAAGCGCTTGATCAAGAAAATGATCTTGTTCGGGGTATAGACGCCTTAGCACCCGTTTTTGGTGTTGATGCCGCCATACACGTAACGAGTGACGAGATTGCCTTACCTGCTGCGAATTTGTGAGGCTATAGCGGGTGTTTTTGAGGCGTTTCTTCGTGTTTGGGAGTTTGGTGGTGGCATACGAGATCTCGGAGTCGTGAATTTCGGGGGTGAGTCGCGGCGAGCGCGGGCTCTCATTGGTCCAATGTCGCCAGGGTCAGGGTTGGGGTCAACATGTTCTCTCTATGTTAGATCCAAAAAACAACACCTTTTCCCAAAAAAACACCTTTTCCCAAAAAAAAAAAACACCCTCAACAAAATCACAACCAACAGCCTAATGAACACAGCGATTGATTGATGCATAATGACCTCAATCAAGCGCTTGATCAATGTATATTCACAACAGTTGTCAGTCAACTTCACAACCAGCAGATCGATTGTTCCGGAGCCTTGGTGAATTGAAGAGCGAGAACGGATCTCAGGCGCTGATGTGACGGTAGAAGCTACCTACTGCTGAGGCCAAGGCGGACATCGCCTACCGTAGCTTCAGCCACATTCTGTTGCCTTACTCATTCTGTAGCCCCCGCCAGGCTCACCCCAGCTCTCACTAGCTGCTTATCTTCATCGAACAGACACGACACTCATCAAGACCCATCGCCGCTTGCGATGGACTCAGTCGGTGTGATCAGTCTTGTCATCGACGTCTCGAAAGACCTGTACACATACTACCGAGCAGTCCGCAACTGCGACACAGACATCAAAGAGCTTCGCACTCAACTGCTTTCGCTATACCGTACAGCCGGATTTCTTACGACAGCACTGAGGCGTGATGGTTTGAGTGCCGAGGACAAGTCGCAGGTAGATGCGGCGTTGACCGAATGTGAAGATGCAGCGAAAGAGCTCAAGTCCGCTCTAGATCGCATCAGGATCGACAATGTGCAACCACAGACAGCGCTGGACAAGATGAAGGCCGCAGGAAGAAAGGCAGTCTACCCGTTCAAGAAATCGACGGTCGCTGGTCTTGCTGAGGATGCGGAGAGTTGCCAGGATGCTCTGCACGTTGCTATTTCGATCCTACAACTCAACGTTGGAGCCACTACCGTCGAGCAGCTCACTAAGCTCGATGATCAATTGGTGGACAGTACGGCGACCCTGGAATCGGCGATGAAGGATCTTGGGCTCGCATATGACACAGGGAAAGATGAGATCGTGCAGCATCTGTTGCAAAATCGGAAGATGCTCGCAGAACAGCGAAAAATGCTCACAGATGAGGAGAATCGAAGGAAGGCAATGACGATCGTTGAGACTTTGAAGTACCAAGAGATGACCGACCGCCAGTGGCAAGTACGCACTGCTGACGACTCCACCTTGGGTGGGCTCTTCGTCGGCAAAGAGTTCAGACAGCATCCTCAGATCATGAATCTGTTGTCATTCCTGGAAGGAAGTTCTGGTCTTTTCTGGATACAAGGCAAACCTGCCTCTGGCAAATCGACGTTCATGAAGTATTTGTTGAGCAGGAGTCATGGTCCAGACAAGCTCTGGTCATGCTCTGACCCTCAAGAAACGCTGGTCGCAAGTCATTTCTGCTGGATTGCAGGATCTACAATGCAAAAATCCCAACAAGGGTTACTGCAGTCACTGCTATGGCAAGTCTTGATGGCAGACCTGGCCCTTGTCCCCACCGCTTGTCCTTTTCGATGGAGTTCTGGCTCAAATATCAGCGGTGGGTGGCACGAGAAAGAACTCTGGGGTTGTTTATACGCCGCTGTCTCGGCGAGCGACAAGCAGCTCTATTTCTTCATCGACGGCCTGGACGAGATACAACCAGAGGAAGATCATATGTCCCTTGCTAAGGCTCTGAACCAACTGAGCTCTCACAGAAATGTCAAGATGATAGTTTCGTCTCGTCTTTGGGCCGCATTTGAGCGCAACTTGGAGCACGATGGTAAAGTGATGAAGATGGAAGACAACAACCGACTGGCGATCGCCCGTTATGTCCGAGCCGAGCTGGAAAAAAATGCGACAGACGAAGCGTTCAGTCAAGTATCGTGGGATTGTATCCATGAAGAGTCTGTGTTTTGTGAATCCAAGCACGACCACACCAAGGCTCATGACCTGGCATACAGCATCACAACGAGAGCCAACGGCGTGTTCCTATGGGTCTTCCTCGTCATGCAAGCTGTGTGTAGACATGTTGCGATGGATTGTCCGATCTCAGTGTTGAACAGTTATGTTGGGAAGCTTCCGACCGAGCTGAGTGGATACTTTCAGAACATGATATTTGACCGAATTCATGAGTCGATGCTTTCGGAGACCGCCATGGCACTCTGGATTGCTTTGCTAGACGATCTCCACTCTCGGTTGTGCCACTATGCACTCCTTTGCACCTACACGGACTCGGGAGTCTCATGGCTCACTGATCCCGAGTTCGTCTCGGAATTGCCTTACACTACGATCACTCCAGATGAGCTCTTCAAGATCATACACAAGACTGAGGCTTTCCTCCGGCTCTGCTGCAGGGACATCTTCGTCTTTCCTCCACGTCGACGCGGCGTAACTGATTGGAGGTCCTTCGTAATGACGCCTACCATCTTCTCACATCGTACTGTGTTCGATTACCTTCACACGGAAGAGATGCAGCTCCTTCTGCGTGAACATACCCCCGACCATTTCAAAGACGCTCTCTTCTCTACGAAATTGCATGTCGCAAGTTCCAAGATGGTAGTAATTGACCCGCGCGCTCCTTACTACTCGTACGTGGTTTTGCGACACCTCGAAAGTTGTGCTCACAGACTTATGTACAAAGTTCGAGACCCGCGCGATCAGAATGCCGAGTGGGCGATCCTCCAACCTCACAGAGCTTTCAAGCTGGCGCAAACGCTCGAGCAGGTATCTCTGCACTTCACGCAGGCTGTTGATAAGCTTTGGACGACCGCAACATCGAATACACGAGTCTCGACACAGTATAGCTGCATGAGTCTAAGTGTTAGCTTGGCTACGCATGGCTTCTTCAAGTTCACCGATACCTTAGTGGACGTGGCCCCACAATTCTTAGGGTCAAGTATCCAGATGTTCCGTTTCTTGCAACAATCATTGTCCGGAACAACTTTATTCCAGCACGACAAAGCCTGGAACGGCGAACACCACATGGCCTTCGATGTTGGCATACTTCGTAGGCTACTTCAGGCTGGTGCCAACCCCAATTGGGTCAATTCAGATCCAACCATATCTGGATCTAGAGTATCTTCGACTTCCTGGAGGCAGTTCCTCCAGTTGCTAGCAGCAAACACCTGGTATTTCTTGCCACAAAAGAGGCAGATGGTCTTGGTTAAACCCGACGACGGTCTCATTGGTAACACCGATGTCATTGCAACAAAGGTAGCAGCAAACACCTGGTATTTCCTGCCACAAAAGAAGCAGCTGGTCTTGGTCAAACTTGACGACGCTCTCATAGGTGACACCGATGTAATCGCAACGAAGGAGAAGGTATTCGCGGAACAATCCATACAGGATGCTATCAAGACCTTCATCGAGTTTGGCGCCGAGCTGACCCCCGAAGACGTCGAGATGCTCACGAAGTGTCTCCCGAAGCCTGACGGCAACAATTTCGACTGGCCCGAGTTTTTGAGTACCTACTCCCAACCGGCGAAGCGGGTTGAACTTGAAGAAGATCGGGCAAAGCGCCTGCGGAGATGGCCAGAAGGATGGTTGGACGAGGAAGATCGGACGTTCTTGCAAATCAGTTCTTGGCGATCGACTCGTGGATACTATCGGCATAGGCGTTGATGATGTCGGCTGTATCGTTTTACATGCAGCAGAGAGTTGTCTGAGGATTGGTGGATTGAGGAGCAAGGACGAGGCGGCGATTCCTTGGATCGATGTGGGATGCAGGAATGAGGCTAGCCATAAAGCCAGACTGTATGGCAAGAGTTCGGATGTGCCCTTGTTATTGATCGCAATGCTCTTATTGTCAGCTCTGCTCTTCTTCGATGCAATTCGGTCGCCACAGTCCTCCCATCACTTTTCATCAAAGACCGACCTACTCGTAGGCACAGAAAACCGCTTATGGCCCCAAAGAGACCAATCAACCAGCGCTGCGCAAAGCACAACCCCAAATATCGGCCCTGCGTAGTTCATATTATCCGCAGTAACCGGCAAGTAAGGCGGGAAGGGCAACCAAATAATGATGAAAAGGAGGAAGCAGATAGCGAAGACGTTGATGGCGTATCCCCATCGACCGAGGGTGAAAGGTCCCCAGACTGGGACTTCTCCGCGGATCTTTGCGATGAAGAAGGACGTGACGATCTGGAGGTAAGACATGTAGAGGGCGAGATTGTTGAGCGAGAGGATGGCGTAGATGGCGGATGTTGAGGCGATGTTGATTAGCATGAGGAGGAAGACTACTGTGAGGACGAGGCAGAGGGCGTTTAGTGGAATGCGGAGGGTTGGGTGACTGGGAGAGAGTCAGATTATGCACGTCCATATGGATTGACTTCGAAGGTCTGGTGCTTGAGTACTTACACACGCCCGAAGAAATCTGGGAAAGGCAGTCCTCGGTCTCGCGCAAATGCCCATGTTAACCGTGAGACGGACGCCAGCGATGAGAACAGTGCAACGAGGCCGTTCCAACAAAGCATGAGCATCAGAACTGTCGCACCTGCTGTTGAGCCTGTTGCCTGGCGGAGAATCTCAATGACGGGATAACCAGTCGGTGATTCCAGCGCTGCGATCGGGTCTCCAATGCAAAGCAGAAGCACGATGACCAGAACGAAAGTTTGTGCTCCATTGATGAGTACAGAAAGCACCATGCTTTGGGGGATCTTCCGTTCGGCATCCTTCACTTCATCGCTCATGTGGATGACTCCATCGAAAGCTTTGTGTCATGAGCGGCATTCAATGGCTCGAGTGCTGTACTGGGATCACGTACCTGACAGGGGGAACGCCGCAGTCAACAATCCAACGCACCAAGAAACTCCCTCGTTCGGCCAGCCCCCGAACTCCGCACCGCTGTACGTCTCGGTGAAGACGTATTCTAGAGAACTCCGTCGGGCCATGGTAAGCAACACGGCGATCCATACTACCCAAAAGAGCGTATGGGTGATGCCGCCAATGATCTCAACGGAACTCAGAATCTTGCGTGCAAAGATGTTGCAGAAAGCCGGGATAGCGAGAAGCGCCCAGGTTAACAAGGTTCCATGCCAGTTCTGAGGGACGTAGCTCTCGTTGTTCAATATAATCAGGCCCTGAGCGACTGTGCCGACGAGGAAGGCCGGAGATGCGACTACGGCCATCCAGCCGAAAACCGTGATCCAGCCTTGTATCAGACCCCAAAATGCTGGCGGACCGCATCCTTTTGATGCATAGATGGCGGACCAGCGATATTGAGCACCTACGGTCGGGTTGATAGAAGCAATCTCAGCCATCGACGCGGCGACTGCAAGGTTGCCGAGCCAGCAAAGAATGGTACCATAGACGAGGGAAGTCTGTACAGCTTAGTGCTTGCAAGAGTGATGGTGCTGTGGCATATGCAGTACATACCGGCCCACCATTGAGTAGTCCAGCCGTGAAAGAGACCGCCACTGCCTCCCATGAGGCTTGAGTGTTTGCACTAAATGCAATTGTGGGCAGGAAGTTGATGTATTTCTGCATCGATGTTAGCTCGGCATCTCCAGTGTTCATAAGTTGTTCGACTTGCATCCAGCTGACTCGAAGGAACTTTTGAGATCTCTGTGCTGTTTGCCGCAGTGCCCGTTCCGTGTTCGACATTCGGGTGTTGCATTTCGGACACTTCGTCGGTATTCATCTCTCTTACAGGGCTGCTTATCGGAAGAGACCCTTGTGAACTGCTAGGGAAAAACGTGCGATGCAGAACACAATTAACCCTTGGAAAGCTAGAGCAAAAGGCAACTTGTATCAAAAAAAGACCAGGTAGGCTCACAATGACAAGTAGGAGCTTCAAAGCACTCGTTTCGGGGACCGCGAAAGAAGTCTGCTTGGCAGTGTTCGCTAAGATCATGCGATGGCGAGGGCTTACGCCGCATCTTGAGAAGCCCTGCACTGCATGCCAGCAGGCACGTCTTGATGTAAACATGGAGGCCAGGCGAGGAAAAATAGAGCTTCAGCATAGGATCGCTTGGAGGATGCATACTGCACCCAAGTCTTGCTGCAGGGACCACGGGATGTTGATTGTACTTCGGCCGCTAGAATCAAAGTAACCATATATGTAGCCTAGACCTCAGGCAATTGCGAGCTGGTTGCCGAGATAGATAGAGCTCTTATCATCGCAGTGAGCATCCTTTCCAGTATACGAGTCCGAGATGTGTTCAGATGAGCGCTGTGGCATCCGATCGCCGTCGTCAATGCGATGACAGGCATGGCCACGGCTTTTCCATTCAGCCATAACGTCTTCAGACTGTCAGCACAAGGATATTGGTGAGTATACCGCCGTCAGAGTTTCGATTACCAGGCACAAGCAAGGAGAAGCCACCAGGGAGAGAGAGTTACATCCGCATTACTGCTGTGGCTCTCGGGGGACAGATACACGGGGACGTTTTGCGTGCATACTGGCAGTAGCTTGTCCCTATTGATTTGTCCCCTGAGAGTGTGGTGAGATTGGAAACGCATACCGCACGCAACACGTCACCTTTCTGCTTGTCACTGACTCATGTCAGCTTTTCTTCACTTACAAGATCGGCAACATCGGTCGGCTTTCCAAGACAAGCTCGTCGGCCGCGCGGGGATCAAGGAACTCCCGATCCGCGGCTCCACTATGCACCTCAATCTATTCTTCTATTCTTCCGCCGACCGCGTCCTGACGACGCGAACACCGCTTCACATCTCATTCATACGAGCCGCGGCCATCTCAGGTCATGGCACTCTATCCTGTAGATACCAGACACCTCTGGATGTCTCCCACTCCCATGCGTGACTTTCTCGAAGGACATCATTCCAACGATGACTCTCCTCAAGGACCTCCAGAGCAACTGTCCTGAGACACTGCTTACATGCGTTGTGACCTTGAGCTTGGTGAGTGGCGTCAAGACAACAACAACACGTAGAGGCTCACATGTTGCAAGGCAATCTTGGGAATACTCTATTATCGCCTCACACTACACCCGCTAGCGAGATTCCCAGGCTCCCTGCTTGCCCGGCTCACAGATGGGGTTGACATCTACCGGACATACACAGGAGACCGACATCTTGACCAACTCAAGGATCACAGCAAACACGGTGCGTGGCGTGTTGCTGCTGCTCTCACGATTGGACTCCGGGCTGACGCATAGCAAGGCTTTGTTGTACGCATCGGTCCCAGCACACTCTCTTTCAATACCATCGGAGCTGTAAGGGAGATATATGCCAATCGCCAAGGCAATGTCCGGAAAGCACCATGGTACACGGTCATCGAAGCTTCAGCAGGAGGCCCAGTGAGTCTCCATGCCGAAATCGACCGCAGCATCCACGCATCTCGTCGAAAAGTGATGGAGCCCGCTTTCACAGACAAGTCCATCAGAGCCTCCGAAGCATTGCTGGTCCGAAACGTCCAGACCTTCGTAGATCTAATCGCTAAGAGCAGGAAGAGCGACGAAGACTGGTCAGAGGCGTTCAACCTGTCGCAATGGTCCACGTATCTCAACTACGACATCATGGGCGATCTAGTCTTCGGAAGACAGTTCCAAGCTATGACTAGCGAGACGAACCGATTCGTGCCTAGGTTGATAATGAACAGTACTGCGTTCATTTACACCGTCTGTCTTTCCCGCATCTCTTTGTCCGCGCACGGAGAACGTCATGATGGTGGTTAACCACTATGATAGTTTGCATCATTGCCATTCAAAGCTCTTGCACGGCGTCTGCTTGCTAGTGGTGTGCTCAGTCTTCCCTTTATCGGTGGCGATATGGCTAAGGACGACCGGAAGTTCTTCCAATACGCCAAGAATGTTTTGGAGGAGCGCGTTGCGGCCGAAGAAAAAAAACCTGGAGCGCGAACTGACATCATGCACCATCTTCTCCACGCCAAAGATCCGACGACAGGAAATGCATTCAGTCGTGAACAGCTCGGGATCGAAAGCGGTTTGCTCATAGCTGCTGGCGCAGACACAACTTCTCTCACACTAGCTGCGGCGCTCTTCTACCTCGTGCACAATCCTCGCGTCATGAGAATCCTGGTCAAAGAGATCCGGTCAGCCTCTCCCTCAGGGTCTACGGATCTCCTGTCTCCATCAAAGCTCATTGGTCTACCCTATCTCCGAGCAGTCATAGACGAGACTCTCCGCCTCTCACCTCCAGTACCCTCCCACCTGCCTCGCGAAGTACTCAAAGGAGGCATCATGATCGACGGCACTTTCATTCCCAAAGGCACCATCGTGGGCGTGCCAGCATACGCCATCCACAGGAACCCAGAGTACTTCCCCGAGCCCGAGAAATTCTACCCGGAACGCTGGCTGGCAATCGACTCCGACTCCGGCGACTTCGACAACGCACCTCCATCACCGACATCCCCTGACATTCTGCGCACACGCCAGTCAGTCTCCCTCGCCCGCCAGGCTTTCGTCGCTTTCTCCCAAGGCTCGCGCGGCTGCATTGGTCGCCAATTGGCGTATTATGAGCTGCACACTGCCTTGGCGCATTTGCTTTTCCGCTTCGATGTCCGGCTGGCTCGAGATTCGCGCACCGCAAAGCCGATGAAAGACAGCACGGGTTGGAGGGATGGTTTAGGGGATTTGTTGGATCCTAAAGGAGCGGAGGACAGCAGGATGGCGTGGAGAGAAGAGAGGAAGAGGGAAGAAGAGTTCCAGCTGTTTGATCGGTTCCTGGCTGTCCGGAATGGGCCGATGGTGGAGTTCCGGGAGAGGGAATTGATCGTTAAGACGACGCGAGTGCCTTGGGAATTACGTTTGTAGAGGTGATGATCGTCCAGGATCCTGCTGTGAATAATATTATGTCTTTCAGCGGACACCGCGGACAAGTTCACGACGTTGTGGCATAATCGCCAATCCCAGCTGAGTTCTGTAGCTCCGCCGCGTACCTTTCTACCTGCGATCTCGTGGGCGGCACGTCGTCGGAGGAAGAATTTGCGATTCTGAACGAGATCAATGAGTGTGCTGCTGCGGGCGAGGCGTTGTTGAATATCTTGAGGAATCGGTTGCGGTGCGTGATCGGAAGCTGGAGAAGCGGTGTGGTCGATTGTAGCCTAGAGTACAGGTGGGCGGGCTGGCCCATATATGGGACGTGAGTCGTGAAAGATGACGCTGAATTAATCTCGGACGAGAGAAAGTCGAAATAGAAAGCTTTGGAATATGCAACGCAATTGAAAGCCAAGCCACGAGTCACGCAGACGAACAACCTAACCATCACCCTTCCTTTTCCCCAATCCCACGCTAGCTCTGCAGCGGAGTATCATGACCGAGCGGTTTGGCCGCAAACTCGCCCCAACCGAAGTCCTGCGCAGTCATGCCCGTGACGCGCAAAGCCGTTTTGAGCAGATTCCACATGGTCAGCAAGTAAGCCGCGTGCTCATTCTTCCCTGAGCACAAGACAAAGCGCCAGGCGAAGAGGAAGTACCGCAGACGATCCCTGACTACCCCGAAGAATTGCTTGAAAAGCCTTTCCGGGCAGTTCAGGATTTCCAAAAGGTATTTCGTCGGCATCCTCAGCTTCGCGAAGAAATGCTGGATCAGCAGGTCCTGGAGGGTCAGGGTTGTGCAGATGCTTATCACGACCTCGTTTAGCCGGTCGCGTTGCTCGGGGGTTGTGAGCTCCGTTTGTGAGACTAGTTGGTGGATTTCGTCTTCGCTGTACGGCGGTTGTGCTGGTTCGAGGGCGTCGTGGGACTCGATGATATCTCCGGGATTGAGGCGCAGAACGCAGAGGTAGTCGTTCCAGGGCATGATGCCGTGGAGCATCATTGGTTTTGGCCAGGCGACGAATTGGGCACAGGTGAAATCGGCGGCGTAGACAGAACCATCTGGCAGGCTGATGCGGAAGAGCCAGTGTACAGTGGCAGGGGCAGTGTTGTCCGTCTCTTCGTTCGGTCTATGGAACTTCACGAGAAGCTGTCTGCGTGGTTGTATGGCGACTTGTGTGAGAGTGTATGGCTTCGTGTGTAGACCGGTTGTTCGCGTGGCGCGTAAGCCTGGAGGTGTTAGCCATGTAAAGACAAAAGGATGCAACGGATAAAGCGAGGGGGGGGCAGGTATCTACCTTTCAGTCCCAGCCATGTCTCGAATGAACTCTTCAGTAGACGGACAGCATGCGAACCTGCGCCGGAAACAAGCACGGCGCGTTTTTCGACAAACGTTTCAAAATCGATGGTAGCGAAAGCATCATAGTCCTCTAAGCTTGCTTTTGAGAGATAGACATGAAGGCGTTGAAGTCGTCCTGCACTATCCTTCGTCCGATCCAGTCGATCGACCTTGTCGAACCAAGATCTGCAGTGTCGGGCTGAGTAGAACATCTCCTGGAGAACGGCTCCCGTGCGGTAAAGCTGTTTGCGATAGTTGGCGGCATCGCACCCGCGTATGTGCTCCTGTGCATGCCCCAGTTCGCAGATCTCACTGCAATACCAGGTAGATGATGGATTGCCGTATCTGTCAAGGCCCTCAATGCATGAGGAACAGCATCTGTCAGCTATGTTTCCACAGCTGGTACAAAGCTCGAGTTTGATGCCAGCGGGTGCTAGTTTGGCGTTCATGATGATGCTAGTGTTTGGGATGTAGGCGTGGCGTATGATGCGATGTACCGATTGGCAGCATGAAGAAGAACTGAGCTGTTCTGAGCTCGTAGAATGTACAGGGACAGGCTTATTGACGAGGCAAGAGCTGAGGCATGTCGCTCGGAGTGTTTGTCGCTAAGCAACTGCTTCTTTGGCCACACGGAAGAAGGTGCAGCCAGATGTCACGCCGACTGCAGGGAGATGTCACTCTGACATTCAACACTCTCGGTTATCCACTCTTCGACAGCAAAGCACACATCAACGAGCTCGTCAATATCCTGCGGGTCGATATGACCAATTTGGCCCTCCGCCACGAAGCCGTCAAGGACGCTTTTCAGTGCCTGCAGTAGTACTCGCCGCTCGTCTTCAGAGACTTGCAGGTGCTCCTGCGCACACTCAACACTGTAGCTGTTCCGCTGCTCGTCCAGGTAGACTGTGTAAGTCAAGGAAAAAGGCTCGTCACCGGCACGGACGTACCACTTGCCAAAGTCAAACTGCAGTTTAAGCATGCGGAGGTGGGTGAGTTTATCACCAAGGCTGTGATACCAGTGAGGTCTGTCACACCTCAAGCCGTGGGAGCCGCCATCAATAAGAGTCCGAATCTTGAGAGGGCATACTTTGTAGAAGAGCGGCAGGGTCTCTTTGCGCAACAACTGACTGGCTCTGGTTATTGGCGGCTCAACAGGTTGTTTGAGGTCGGCGAGGTACTGTATGTATATCAACTCTCTGATCTCTTCGGGCAACTCAAGAAATTGCGGGAAGCTCGCAAGAGTGGGCATCTTCTTTTTCAGTACGAATAACGATGACTGTTTTGTTCGGTGAAGATGTTCATGTCAACATCACGACATGATCGCGTCGTTCGCACGCGACGTTCGAATGCCAAGGCCGGCGATCTTGACCCCTTTTGTCGATCAGCCATCCCCTCTTCAGAATCCTTCGCGACCGTCTTCCGCCCCTTCACCTCTAGAAACAACATGCCTAATGAAATGTCAGCAGAATGCGATCAACACAATGGAGTTCACAAGACCAATCTGGTTTGACATTGCGCGGCATGTCAGAGCCGATGACTGCGGACGCGAGGAATAGAACATATGAGTACCCGACGAGGTAGGCCACGGAATCTATTCTGTAACAGCATTGCCAGCTCGATACAAGATGCAGCGACCCTCTTCTCACCTTGAGCACTATCAGCACCTGGTTTACCTTCATTTATCCCAACGCGATCTCTTCCAGCCATGCCTTCTTCCCGGACCAGTCACCACATGCACCGTCGGCGAGGTCTGCAATAGAATAACCCTCATCGTTTCGGGTTGCGCGAAGAGCCAGCTTGAGATTCCGTTGGGTGTCTGTTGAGAGGAGATTCGGTTGATGGATGACTTGAACGCAAGATGTCCAAGCTCGGTATGATCTCTGTAATTCCCAGGAGCGAGCGAGCAAGGTTCTTCCGACGCTGTCTGAAACGGTTGATTCTCTGGTACTGTTACATGAAGCCTGTTATATGAAGCCGGTTATATGAAGCCGAACCGGCAACTCTGGCCACTTTACTAAACCATCCCCACATCAAAACTTGGACCCATCACTGACATCCACCGTCCGCTTAACGACAATCGCGCGCTCAGAGCTGTCGCTTGCCGCATCGCTGTCCCGGTTATGCGACCCAGTCTCCACAAAAGCCTTCGACTTCCCCAGGCTGGGAGAAGGAGCCCAAGCGGCGCGGGCAGAGCGTGAAGCGCGGCTCTTACTGTGCACGCCAGACCTTGAAGCTGAGGTGGCGTCTTTGCTCGCTGAGCTGCTCAGGGTTGAGACGTCTGCAAAGGTTGTCAGTATCGAGAATGGAGAGAAAGTGTGGCATGGAAGAAGTGTCTTACGCTCTCGGTAAGCGTCCTGGTCGATTCCTGCAAGCCCAATGTCCATGAAGCTGCTATTCCACGCCGTCAAGAACAGGCGAAGGCACGGGAGTGTCGTCGTGATCAGATTGCCGTACATCTCGAGCTGCGTCATGACTTCTGGCAGGCTGTACGAAAAGGAGAGATCATCGACCTGGACGTTTCCCAAAGTCACGAGTCGAGCGATCGTGATGGGCGTGACGAAGAGGCGCAGCGTGAAAGCGGTGATGACGAGCGACTTGGATTTCGACGCCATGTTCAAGTCCCAGACGAGGTAGATGGACATTGCGGTGACGACGACGTCTGTCAGAATGCTCATGACTCCCGTTGCAATCCAACGAGCGAGGACTGGCTTAAAGCTGTCCGCATGGTGGTAGAGCCATGGGTGTGCAGCGTCCGAACGAACGGCCACGCTGATGAAGGATACCACGCCAAACGTCGATATCAATGCACTCAGAGCCCAGCCAATTCTCGTTTTGTTCGATTCCTTAGCCAGACGGGTGAAGAGGAAGGAGACGGAGAGCTTGCCGGTCCAAGTGGAGAGAAGGAAGATGAGGTCTGCTGCGTATATGGCCTGTGAGTGAAAGAAGATCAGCGACTGTTAGATGTTGAGTCCGTGGTTTGAGGTGGGCGGGGCAATTGATTGACTGACCTTTGCAGCATCGACCACTTGTTTCTCTTCCAACTCGGACTGCGTTTGACCAAGGCCCTTGTTGACTGCACTGATCGTGATGGCCGTTTGCACAATGGCAAAGAGAGCTGAGACGGCGTATGTCACGTCGTCCCTGCCAGCCAGCATGCTCAGCGGCCAACGAATGTAGACTCGCACGAGGGATAGCAGGACTCCAGCGGTAAAACACAGCCAGGCGACCACTGCGATAATCTGCCCATGGTCGGTCGGTGTCACTGCGTTGCTGAACTCGAGAGTCGGCGGTGCATCGTCTGTAGCACTCGACATGGTGATGTTGCTGGCTGCAGCAGTAGTGTGTCGATCCGACTTGCGATTTTCCGGAAAAACGTTCGAGGAGGAATAATACTTCGACCAGGGTGGTGATATGCACTGGGGAAGCGAGTCGAAGCGACCCAGAAGGGTCGATCATTTCGCATAATCGCTGCATGACACAACATCACCTCGTCTGCCCTCCCTGTAACCCTGCTACTTGCACTTCAACCGACACATTGAGAAGGGTCGGACGAGCAGACTATTCCCGTGCAAAGGCGGTACGCACTCCACTTAGTCTCGTCATCCTTCACTACTGAAGAGTCGTCCGTGGCAGGCACATGAAAAACAGACCCTAGCGCTCCACTCACGGTGATGAGGTCGCACTCGAGTTGATTAAACGAAGGATCTCTCACATTCTTCCGACCAATGAGCCTCGACGGACGGCTGGACGCCTTGAATGTCTCGTTTCTAGACTTTGGTAGTCGTTAGGGTTCGAAACCTAGTGGCGATCCCGTCGTCCCGAAACCCTAATGCTGCATCCTTCGTCTCTTGGCGAGACGGCTACTAGTCTCAACACGCACATCCCACACATCGCTTGCGTCTTCCGCATCCTGCCGACTCCACAAGGCACAACTGTGAGATCCCTTCTGTGTGTCTGACGATTCGCGAGCACCTCATCCTTTAGCCTTAAAAGGCTGCACTGCCGTCTTCACCCATCGCATGGCATGACTTGCCGGCAGCCGCTAATGCACCTCACTCGTGCCGACAACCTGGAAAAAGTGCGAGTGAAACCACCGTGCCCACCACACATACCGTCCAAAGCCGTCTCGCCCTGAACAAGGCCCTGAATGGAGAGGCGAGCAACCCCATCCGGCTTCGGGGAACAGCATCCTAGCTCGACCCCACTGGAATCGGGTTGAGTTGCGCAAGCAAAAATCACTGCCCGCTAGGACCTACTGTACAGTAGTATGTACTGACTAGACACGATGGAGCCAGTCTTCCGTCTGGTGCCAGGTACAGCAAGCGAACTGTACTAGAAAACATGATCCGGCTCGCTTCAATCATCCTCTGCCATGCACCTTTTCCTCCGAGCTCCCTGCTCAAGCTTCTGCTCGATCGCCCTTTTATTTTGATCTTCACCCTGCCTTATCACACGTGGTTTCCTTGTCTTCGAGAAAATTGTTCTTCTGGCTGATCACCCCCATCCGTCACCTCTCTCGTCTCCGCATCTGCAGCAGCCATGGCCACCTTCGAGATGCAGCCCACCAAGGGCTTCGTACACTCTGAGGCGTCCTCTCCCAGCAGCCCGGTGGACGAGGCTCGTGTCGACGCTACCGGCACAAAGACTGGTACTGAAGCCGATGCCTGGGATATGGCGCGTATGGGTCGATCCCAAGAGCTGCGCCGGAACTTCAAGTCACTCTCAGTACTAGGTCTTGCCACGACCACCATGAGTACTTGGGTGGCACTGCTGCTCGCAAACGCATTTTCCTTGACCAATGGCGGCCTGGCAGGTACGGTATGGGTATATCTCGCCACCTGGATTTGCACATTCGCACTTGCTGCCAGCTTGGCCGAAATGGCGAGTATGGCGCCGACCAGTGGTGGTCAATACCATTGGGTCTCGGAGTTTGCTCCTCGATCGCAAAGCAAGTTCCTGTCTTACATTGTTGGATGGCTCGCTGCACTTGGATGGCAAGCACTGGTTGCTACGACTGCATACTCATCTGCAGTCATTATCCTTTCTATGGCTTCTATCTACCATCCTGAGTATGCGATGGAGAACTGGTACGACTAAACTCGACCGTCCCTGCCCTGTCCGGCATGGGTCACTTCAATACCAAGATCATCAAGCTAACATACATCCAGGCACCAATCGCTCCTGATGATCGGCATCGGCGTCATCGGCACTCTGATGAACACCTACGGAGCCAAACACCTCCCTGTCCTCGAAGGCATCGTCCTGATCGTGCACATCTTTGGTTTCTTCTGCATCATCATCCCGCTCTGGGTCCTTGCACCTAAAGCGCCTGCAAGCGAAGTGTTTGGCACATTTGAGAACTTCGGCGGCTGGTCGACCGTTGGAGCTGCGTGCTTTGTCGGATCCATCACGGCGACCGGTTCGTTCGCTGGTTCTGACGCTGCGGTGCATTTGTCCGAGGAAACAAAGGACGCTAGCAAGAGCGTTCCGCGTATGATCATGTTCACGATTGTGCTGAACGGTCTGATGGGACTTGTCTTCATCATTACTTACGTAAGTCGTAGTCCACTATGCTTGCCGGCAACGCAACCCATACTAACTCGATCCTCTGCAGTGCTTCTGCATCACCAACCTTGAGGCTGTCGTCATGTCAGAAAGTCCCTTCCCCTTCATGGATGTAAGTTTCTGAGCGGGCAATCCTTGATTCAATCCTTGGTCATCAGCGCTGACAATCCGCGTCCAGGTCTTCATGGCAGGCACAAACAGCAAGGCTGCGACCGTCGCAATGTCGACGATCCCACTCATCCTCAGCGTCTGCACATCTCTCAATGCACTTGCTGCTGCGTCTCGTCAAGCCTGGTCTCTGGCGAGAGACCAAGCTCTCCCCTACTCCTCTTGGTTCCGCAAGGTTACGACAATCGGCACTCCCATCCCGCTCAACTCGATCATGTTCTCTCTGTCAATCCTTGTCATCATTGCTTTGATCAACATCGGGGTAAGTTGAAGCTTGACATCGAACAAACACTTGACCACTATGACTAACAAGCGTCCGCCCAGTCTTCCGCCGCTCTGAACACCATCATCGCGCTTCTCACTTCCGCGACCTCATTCTCCTACGCCTTGTCCATTTTCTGGTACGCCACTATCCTTGCATATCCCAATGTCTAACGAACTCCACTAACCAACCCCCAAGTATCCTCCAAAAACGCATCAAAGGCGAAACCCTCCCAACCTGCCGCTTCTCGCTCGGCAAATTCGGCGTCCCAATCAACGCATTCGCAGTCCTCTACGTAACCGTCGCCTGCATCGCAAGTTTCTTCCCCGTCGTCAACTCCACCGCCGTGGAAGACATGAACTGGAGCGTGGTGATGTTCGGCGGCGTGCTGCTGATCGCTTGCGTCGATTATGCCTTCCGGGGAAGGAAACAGTACATTGAGCCGGTGAAGCATTTGAACAAGATCTGATGTGGATGTGTATTTAGGTTATTTTCGATGGGGAGTTGTAGGATATGTTGTGTACTTAGATGTGATTCAACTGCAGAGCTTTTAATCTGCTAGCTCAAACGTCAGCCCTCGTCGTCGCACCGGTATCCTTCCCAATAGGAATCAAGAACCCACTCGCCCTGACCCGATAATCAAACCCACGCGGACCCTGGAGGATAGACGGATCAACACTCTCAAACGAGCCATTAGACCAAGAAGCACCAACCTGCCACGAATTCCCCTCAGCCTCGACGGAAGAAACAAGCGTAACCTGCGCCCTCCCCCCATTAACAGCAGCGACATTCCCCCCAAGCCCCGACGTCGAGCTCCTGAAGTGCAAGCCCACATCGCCATTACCCTAAACCGTACTCCGCTCCACCATCAGCCTCCCCGGATTCCCATTATCATCAACAAACCCCTTCCTCGCGTTCCCAAACGCCATGCAATTCCGCACAACGTGGTCGGCAGGCGGGTTGCCCGTATGTAATCCCCAACTTGAACGCCATTCCCGTCCCCATTAAAAAATTCCCCAAACCCCCACCGATCAAACCCGTTGCCCCACGCATAACACTTCCTCCATCGTAACGCCAGAGACGCGAACATGAACAAAAATCGAGTCCGTCGTCGACGTTATCCCACAACCGGCGCGTTCCGCAAGACGTTGCCCTCGCCGGAGCCTTCTTTGCACGCGAAGCCGTCGGCGCTCTCGCCGTTTTTGCGCGGGTCGCGGTTGGCGTGGGAGTCGAGGGACAGGCCTATGTTTGTTGGCCGAGGAGCCTTTGGACTGGAAGCCGGTTTCGTAGTTGGAGTGGGTTGTTAGGCGGGAGTAGGTGTTGTGGAGGGCGTCGCGGGCGTAGATGCCGTAGGGGCCGTTGGTTAACCTGCGCGGGTTGTTAAGTCGGGTGGCGGATCGATTTGGGTGGATCATGATGGAGATACTTGGTTGACGCACTCGAGGTTGTAGAATTTCCAGCGGTTGGATTTTTTCGATGTGGAGGATGCCGCGCTCTTTGTTTGGGGGGGATTGGTCTGGGCCATAGGGAGTGCTGTTGGGGATGTTAGATTGGACTTGGTTCGTGTGGATCGTACTCGACGGATGAAAGCAGCACTTGCTTACCCCGGCAGAGCTTCTCCATCGAGAACGACCTTCTCTTCCTGGTAAGATCGAAGTGTGATCGGTGAAGCAGCCGTGCCACTCTTGGTGATCTGGATGTTGGCAGTCGGCTTGTATGTTCCAGCACGCAGCAGGATTACATCTCCGGCGGTGGCTGCGTTCACTGCTGATTGGATTGATCCGTAGGGTGCAGTCTGCGAGCCTGAGCCCGATCCTGAGGGGGAGACATAGATGTCTTTGCACTTGATAGTGCGGATCAAGCTTGTAGCCAAGACGATGGACTTGAAGTTGCAAAGAGACCGCATTGTGAAGAGTATGGTATGGAAAGCCCGTTTGCAATTCTCGACATACCTGTCCGATTAGTTATGGAAGACAACAATGTAGCGGTCTACTTAGCGTCTAGATCACCTTATCTACTTGATCAATTTGCGGCGATGTGAAGAAATTTGTTCCACCAAACAATGAGGGCTCCATCTCGAGCCGTTAGGGCCTCACATTGTCATTGGAGGATGAAACACCTCCTTATACAGCCCCGCATACTTGGCATATCAGGGCAAACGATGAAATTCGACGTGTAGACAAGAGACTCATGACGTTCAAAAACCGACTTGGGCGATCGCTGCGTTAGCAAGAGGGCTACGGAAAGCAGTGGTGAGATCGTGAAACCACCGATGCATGAAGCGCTTGCTTGCATCTCTCACACGCTGCGATCGCGCAACTTGATCATAAGCTTCTCTTGAAGGCAGAACCAGAAAGAACGGGAAACAGACGGACGCTCCTTGTCGACCAGCTCACAGTCGAAGTGGCGCACGAAGCCTCCAACGAAAGCGTGCAACTCAACGAGAGCAAGATTGCGACCGACGCAAGTTCGAGAGCCATAGCCGAACTGAGTGAGGGTCAGTACTCGCTCTGAATATCTTCATGTTTGCTGCGTGCTTACCGTGACGATATGCTTCTCAATGTTGCGCACGTACTCGACCGGCATGCCTCCGTCTCCGGCAATGAAGCGCTCAGGCCTCCACTCGTTGGCGTCCTCGCCGAAGACTTCCTTGCATCTGTTCTGAGCAATGGGGCTCATGCTGAGGATAGTTTTCGGTGGGATGAAATGTCCTGCGATTGTGATTCCTTCTCTCGGACATTCTCGCGGCAATTGCCAGAGGATACTAGGGACGAGTCTAGTCCCCTCTTTAATACATGCGCTGAGGAATGGCAGTCGGCTTGCGATCTCGTAGCTGAGATGCTCGCCGCTCTCCCCATGATCGGCATACGCCTTGTCTATCTCTTGTTGCAGGCGTTCGTAATCTTCTGGGTGGCTGAGCAGGTACTTGAGAACAACGGCAATGGCTCCTGCGGTGGTGTCTCCACCCGCGCCAAGTAGATTCCCTGCTTCGACAGCAACTTCGGGGAAC
>Ga0265797_10002339_pt1 | contig 32007 bp, 20 predicted proteins | sample P2T30metagenome_FD_192433 | JGI IMG/M metagenome (GOLD analysis project Ga0265797, IMG submission 192433) | Plant litter microbial communities from East Loma Ridge, Irvine, California - P2 T30 | ecosystem: Environmental > Terrestrial > Plant litter > Unclassified | place: USA: California... | reverse complement strand
GCCGTGAGCCCCTACGACACGTGCAACCTCCAGTTCACGAGTGGGTCGACAGGCCACCCCAAAGCCGCCATGCTGACGCAACACAACCTCCTCAACAACTCACGCTTCATTGGCGATCGCATGAGCCTCACACAGAATGATATCCTGTGTTGTCCTCCGCCGTTGTTCCATTGCTTCGGCTTGGTGCTGGGTCTGCTAGCTGTTATCACACACGGAGCGAAGATCGTGTACCCTGCAGAGATCTTCGACGGCCCTGCTGTTCTCCGTGCCATCTCAGATGAGAGGTGCACAGCAGTCCATGGAGTCCCCGCAATGTTCGACACGCTCTTCAGTCTGCCTCGCCCCGCAGGGTTCGATTGTACTCCGCTCCGCACTGGCATTATTGCTGGTGCACCAGTACCTCGTCACCTCATGGAACTGCTTGTGAATGAGTTCGGCATGACCGAGTTCACAAGCAGTTATGGACTGACTGAAGCTTCGCCAACTTGCTTCAACGCTTTCGTCGACGACACAATGGACCGTCGCCTGACCTCCGTTGGCACTCTAATGCCCCACGCTTCAGCCAAAGTCGTCGACGCCGAAGGCAGGATCCTCCCAGTAGGTTCCCGCGGCGAGCTCTGCATCGCAGGCTACCAGCTCCAGCAAGGCTACTGGCGCAACCAAGCCAAAACCGACGAAGCCATGAAGCGCGACGCCGACGGCGTGCTGTGGCTGCACACCGGCGACGAAGCCTTCATCGACCGCCACGGCTACTGCACCATCACGGGTCGCTTCAAAGACATCATCATCCGCGGCGGCGAGAACATCTACCCCCTTGAAATCGAGGACAGACTCGTCCAGCACGAAGCCGTTGATCGTGCGATTGTCGTCGGGTTGCCGGACAAGAAGTACGGCGAGAAAGTTGCTGCGTTTTTGCAACGGGCTGCCAATGTTGAGAAGCCGAATATTGAGGCGATTAGAGCTTGGACGAGGGAGAAGCTTGGGAGGCATAAAACGCCGGTGCATGTGTTTTGGTTGGGCGAGGATGGTGTTACTGCTGATGTGCCCATCACGGGCAGTGGCAAGATTAAGAAGTTTGAGATGAAGAAGATTGGACAGGAGCTGCTGGATCAGCCGAGGGCCAAGTTGTAGTTGTGTGTAGTTGTGCTTTTATCATAATTCATTGAGTTCTGTGTGTTTGATCTTGCGCTTTTCCTGTCTCAGTTTTTCAATGTGCATGAGTTTCGTGAGACGACCCACTAGATGATGTGTATCAAGGAGAGACTAACGATAAAATTAACTCTCAGACCTTTCGCGCCGCTAACTAGAAACTTTTTGAACGCCTGCTAACCCAATTTTAGTTGACCCTATCTACAACATAGCCATCTGCCCAAACTTCCCAACCTCCTCCTTCTGCTCCACTGACGCAACCTCCAAAATACTATCCAGCACCCTTCCAGCGCTAGAAGACAAGATAGCAAAATTATCGCGCCTCACATTAGGATCCGCCAGCGTACCCATAACCCAAAGTCCACACCCAGGCGCCAGCATGTTCCTGCGGAAATTGACCTTATAGCCCGCATCGACCGTCCACGAACCATTGCCAGAATCAAACATGCGCGACAGCGGAGCGAGCAAAGGTTTGCCGGGCAGGGCTTCGCGCTCGGTAGTCGCGATGACGAGGTCGTACTGTTCGGGGAGGGGGGTAGTGGCGTGGGAGCGGACGTCGTTGGCTGTCAATTGCACTTTGCTGTTTTGCTCTGAGAGGGTTGCGTGGCTGATGCGGGTGTGCGGACGCATGGTGAAGCGGTGCTGGGATTTGTCGGGTTGCTGGACTTGTTGGGAGTAGAGGGAGATGTAGAGGGCTTCGAGGGTGTGCAGGTCGACGGTGGGGAATTCGGCGGCGACGGTGGTGGCGAGCATGCGTTGGCGGAGCTCGGGGGGGAGGTGGTGGAGGGAGGAGTTGTTGGCGCCGTCGACCATTTCGTGGGTGCTGGGGGAGTGTTAGTGAATGGTATGGATGTTTGTGGTGTGTTGGGTTTGGAACTTACAATGGTGTGCCGTCTTCGACGCGGAGGGCTGAGCCGGCGATTATCATCGTGGCACGGTGTTGGCCGGGTGCGGCGATCAGATGCTCGAAGAGCTCGACGGACTCTTGGTCTGCGCCGACAATGGCAATGTTGAGTGGTTGGTTTGCGTCGTGGACTCTCTTGATCAGCTCTGCCGACTTGCTCATTGGCAGAACATTTGAGGTAAGCTTGGGCGAGGCCAGATACTCTGGTAGACGAGACTGAGCACCGGTGGCGACTATGAGACGTCTGCAAGTGATCTTCGAAGCAGCGCCGTTGCCATTGGCCCTAAGATCGATTGTCCATTTGCTGACTTGACCGTCCGCTGAGAGCTTGGTCGGCTTAATGTTGACAGCCTCCTTGTTGAAAGCTACCCATCCCAATCGCTGGATCTTCTCCGCCACCCAGGTCATGTAGCGGGCAGTGAGGTGTCGTGATGTGATGAGTTGCGAAGCATTGGTGAAAGCGATCAGAAGGTTCGTTTCGTGGAGAAAATTGATGAAAGTGTATTCTGAGCGTGGGTTACGAAGAGTGATCAGATCGCGCAGGAAAGAAGATCCGGCGGAGTTCTCTGTTGATGCAAAACCCAGGTCGCCATTGAATTGGCTATCCCGCTCGACGACGAGGACTTTTTGTGAAGGGTCGTGGTCGGCGAGTACTGTAGAGAGTGCCAGACCTTTGGTTCCGAAGCCGATGCAGACAACGTCGTAAGTCGTAGTTTGATCCATTGAGGCAGATTCGCTGTGTGCGCCCATTGTTGCTGCAGTCGAAGCTGTACGTCGATAGTTCGTGATAAGCTCAAAACAAGTCAGGATGTGACAGGGTTCCGATCGAGTCAATGGTATTTACAAAAAGACGTGTGCTACACCACCAGAAGAAAGATCAACAATGGCCTGATGCTTCTACCACCAGGCTGCAGGCTTTCTGTACCCTGCCGGCATCATACCTAGCCAAACGGCCATGCCCAGACAGGACCCCGTCGACACTTCTCTCGTGAAACCTAAAGAACGCAGTGCCTGACAGTGCACGGGGAGACCCTCACGCGGCTCCATCCCAACGGAGTCTCGCTACGGATCATCCTCGTGGAACAACTAATTAGCTGCTGCAGCAAGTTTAGAACCTTGGGCTGACGCTGCATCCGCCATTACGGCACTCACCGACCTGCAGGAGACTACTTTCTAGCAGACACAGTAGGGCTGCCTGTTACGAAGTGGTGGGTGGAGCGGCATCGGCGCTCATCAGATCATCTGATAAAAATTTGATGTGCAGGGGCCATGACACTAGAAATCGGTGGCTGGCCGTTAGCCCTGAGAGCCCCCACGAAGCTGGAGGGATCATGAGAGTTGGAAGATCCGTTCTGTGGATCGGTTGATGAGAAGCTCGGATCGAATGCCACATCATGCGGGCCAGAGCTTGGATGGCGCCACGTTGCTTCGCCTGATTCAAAAAAGTGTTGAATCTAATCAGATTGAAATTTTTCTGAGCGGACCTCGGTTGGCCGTGCTAGCTTCGAAGCATCGAAGTCATTATCGCATTTTATTGCTACGCGATGTTGCAGCAAGGCATCTCGGCAATTGGTGGCGAGATTGGTTTTGGAGTATTGCATGTGAACTCGTTGCAGTGGTGAATCTCCGTGTCATTTTGGGAATGGTCACGTGCTTCAGGTCGCATCAAAACACAGACACAGCATGGCTGTTCATAGGGATCACAATGAGCAATGGAAATGTTTTCATGTGTTACTTAGAACTCGTTATCTCATACAGCTCAAGCCGTTGCCTGCGCTGACACAGGTATTAACGCCTTCTCAAGTCCATCCAGATAATTTTGCACCTTCCCAACAAGATACTCTCTCGGCTCCGCCTGATCATCGTTGCTCAGCGCGTGAGAAGCATTAGGTATAGGCCCACTGTTCTCAGCATCCCAAATCTGATACTGGCCATCGTGGTCAACAGCCTTCTGCCACCTCGCCAACGTCGCTGGCTTGTCGACCCAGTCGGGCACCGCCTGATCTGCACCCGAAGGCATGACGAGCAGTTTGTACCGCAGGAGTGCTTGTTGGTGAATCATGCCGAAGGTCTGGTTGAGTTGCTCGTCGCTGATGTCTGAGCTGAAGAGATCGTCTTCTTGAGGGGTGTTGGGACTGTCTGGGCTGACGAGGCTCAGGAATCTGCGGCAGCTGACGGGGTGTGTTGAAGGGTAGCCAAGTTGGCCAGTGATGTCCAGAGGTAATATGGTATCGCCGGCATACCCGTTGCTGGCGGCCTCACGAGCAATTTTGATCAGTTTGTCGTACGCTGCTCGACAGTCCTCGGCCTTTTTGTTGCCGATGCCCTTCTCGAGCACCCAGTGGATGGCTTCTCTGTCGGAAACAGGAGCTTGCATGATCGCACCGTCAATGGCAGGTCGCTTCATATGTTGCAGGTCTTGATCGAACGAAGGCAAGCTTGTGTGTGGGTTTGATCGATACAGATAGTGCAGCACATCCTGGCTGCCGGTAGAGTGGCCCATTAAGACCACCTTTCCGCCACCGCCAAACTTGGCCTGCTTGTACTCATTGATGTACTCAATGCACTGTGCGATCTCGGTGGTATCTCTGTCGAGGTGACCCAGACCCCACGCCGTGTACGATGATGTGAGGTTGAGAGTGAACAGCGACCATTGTGTGGGCTGCAACGCGTAGACTAACGAAGACATATACGACGTCGTGGCCATGCCATCTCCCAAGCCTCCCACGAATAGAAGACTATGAGGCTTGCGGACGGTGCTGCCGGTGTACTCGAAGGTCACCAAGCTCTCGGCCTACAGTGAACGGATCAGCGGTGCTCGCATGACCCCGCGTGAGACTCGTGCAAACATACATAGTGGTGCAGAATGCCAGGAAGGCCGCCCTTGGGCCAGAACTTGGACATGGTATGGATCTGTGGGGTGGTGTGTCACGTGGAGAGGGGGTCCTTTTTGTCGATGGCGGTGACGAAATGACTGTGGAACAATTGCTGGGCGGCTTTGGTGTCGCGTTCGAGGTGTTTGATGCGGGCTCTCTGTGAACAAACGCCTTTGCGGACAAGTGGGATGGGAAACGCGGGCAGGTCTCGCGATCCGTCTCCGTTCACCAGGAGTTCTGAATTACGTGACGGACTGCTCGCCCGATCTCGGCAAAATTGCACTCGAGGACGGCCGAGCAGGATGGCCGGCTCAGTGCCGTGGCTGATCCACTGTGATGGCAGGGTGGGCAAATGTCAATGCATGGCTAAAGATGCCAATTGATAAGATGATCAGATTATTGTTGAGCCTTGGACATGAAGCTTGAGCAGATCAGGCAAACGGCTCCGATGTCACATGCTTGTCGTGTGTACCGTGGTGGGCAGCTCGAAACGACGAGGGCGTGCGGGCTATCAGACCATCTGATAAAAATTTTCACCTGCCCATACGAGCGGCGCATTGGCGGAAGACAGGGGTCGTGAGTTGAAGGATAGTGGATGCGAAGTAGTTAGTGGTGGTGGAGATGTCCTTAGCTTGTTTGTCTACGGAAGATGTCAACCGTGCGCAGGAAAGCTTGTGCTCGGATCAGATAACTTTTTCGATCTGCCTGCCGAAGCTGGTCTTGGCTATGACAGTTCAGACGGACACGCGTTTTGGTCTCTCTTCGCGCGCCCAACCATCGGCTCATCCTACAGCATGTTGCCTGTACCCAACACGACGGTCGGCTACGCTAGATGCAACGCTGCAGACGCATGTCCCAACCTGGTCGGGCCCTAGTCCATGGACCCATGTGTCCAGCGTTGACACTGCGTCGCGCCATGTGGACGTAGGAGGGCCCTTTCTCGTGGTGCAGCCATAGCGAGCTGCTAGGCGACATCGGCCAGATGTCGTTGTCTTCGCTCCTCCGCTCTTGTGGAGGGCTCGGTGATGATGGCTCTCAAACGGTAGGTCCTACTTCTCGGGCACATCCGCAAGGCGCTCTCGTTCCGACAGCAGCCATCTTGTAGGCTTGCCTTTGCCCTGTATACCGTTGATCCCACTGGATATCCTCGTGCTTGTGTATCACAGATACACCTCATGATTAACAACAACTACCACTGATTCAACATGTCGTCTACCAACGAAGCCAGTGGCATGGAGTCACAAATATTCGACATCGCCGGCCTGGCGCCAGGCAACTGTGGCACCTCTACTGGCATGAGAGATGAGATCATCCTTCTGTCCTGGCTCATTGTCCTTATGAGAACGCAAGAGAGGAGCGCAGTCCGCTTCGAATGGCAGTATCAAGGTACCGAAGAGGTTCTTGGAAGTGGAGACGCAGTCCGGACTCTTTCTCCAAACGATGTTATGATCGGTTTGCAAAGCCACATCGGACAGGCCGCTGCAATGCTCGCCGGCACAATCCCTTCGATCACACAAACGCAACAGTCTAAGCTTGCAATTCGTCCATCACTACGATTAAGCAATGCATCACTTTCTCAATCTTCTGATGATGCCACAGATGAAGTGAGTGTAACGAAAATATTGCATATGTTGACAAACGCTGATCGATTAAAAAAGGGCCTCGTCCACTTGGAGTTGCAACACGTTGACGGCAAACTCCGCATCCAGCCGCTGTTCAGCACAACTAACGTACCGCAATGGACGGTATCACGACTAATGAATACCCTGGTTGACACCATCCGGACTTGCAGACGAAGTCCCCACACGAACATCGAGAAAAGCATCAGACCAATTGCCCGTGATCTTGATGATCTTTGGGGATGGAATCATTCGCTTCCACCCACGCGTGACTTCTGCATGCACGACTATATCACCGAGCGGGCACAATCATATCCCGACAAAATCGCAATTGCGTCCTGGGACGGCGATCTGACTTACGCCGAGGTCGACAAATACTCAACAATCACAGCTGGACGACTGGTCAGTAGGGGAGTAAAGCTCCATGACTTCGTGCCGCTTTGCTTTGAGAAATCGAGATGGACGATCGTTGCTGTGCTGGCAGTGATGAAAGCCGGAGCAACTCTTGTGATGATGGATCCCTCACTACCTCTCGCCCGACTCCAGAATATGGCGACACAAGTCAATGCCACCACGATGCTCTCGTCTCGCCAACAGATCGAATATTCCAAGACCATACTACCAGGAGAACCATTAATCGTAGAAGCCGATGCCTTCGCCACGGAGACCGAAACCACGCCTGAACTTGCACGCGTGCCTCCAACAGCTCTGATGTACTTGATCTTCACGTCCGGCAGTACTGGAACGCCCAAAGGTGTCAAGATCTCTCACCAAACCTATTCAAGCAGTGCGTTGCCCAGAGCCGAAGCGGTCGGATACACCGACAAATCCAGAGTCCTCGATTTCGCATCTTACGCCTTCGACGTCAGCATTGACAGCATGCTTCTTACGCTTGCCAACGGCGGCTGTCTGTGCATTCCTTCAGACGAAGACCGCATGAACGACATCAACAACGCCATCCGCAAGATGCGCATCAACTATGCTGGCTTGACGCCTTCGCTGGCTCGAATCCTGGAGCCAGATGTCATCGCTTCACTCGATGCACTGGGCCTTGGCGGAGAAGCAGCCGCAGCTAGCGACGTGGCACTCTGGGGCCAAAGTGCTCGTATTGTCATCGGCTACGGGCCGTGCGAGTGCACTATTGGATGCACGATCAACAGTGACACTGCTAAAGGCCGACCTTACATTTCTATTGGTACCGGCAATGGTGCAGCGATGTGGATTGTCGATCCCAATGATCACGAAATACTACTACCTGTCGGTGCAGTGGGTGAATTGCTCGTTGAAGGTCCTATCGTGGGCCAGGGATATTTGAACGACCCCGAAAAGACGGCTGCAGCTTTCATCAAAGATCCCAAGTGGCTCACTGCAGGCCACAATGGCTACCCTGGTCGACGAGGTCGGTTGTATAAGACTGGAGATCTTGGCAAGTACGATCCCGATGGTTCTGGAGGAATTGTTTTCGCTGGGCGTAAAGACACCCAAGTCAAACTGCGAGGCCAGCGTGTTGAACTCAGTGAGATTGAGAGTCAGCTTAATGCACGACTACCATCAGATGCCACGGTGATCGCGGAAGTCATCAAGCCCGTTTCATCTGGTGGACAAGCGACACTGGTTGCGTTTGTGACTTTCCAGTCTGTGAGTGGATCGCAACAGGACGAGATTGCAGATGTCGATCTGCCTGAAGATCTACGCAACGCGCTTAATGAGGCCAATGCCGGAATTGTCAAGGTCTTGCCTCGATACATGGTGCCGACAGCGTACATTCCGGTGAATGTCCTCCCAGTCCTTATCTCGGGCAAGACCGATCGCAAGCGATTGAGGCTATTCGGAACGACCGTGGATCTACAACAACTCGACCAAGCAGTAGCGCCTACCGAGTCTCGTGAGCTTACTGAGCTTGAGACCCGTCTCCGACAGGTTTGGTGCGAGGTACTGAAATTGGACGAAGGCATGGTTGGTGCTAGCGACAACTTCTTCGTGCTGGGTGGTGATTCGCTGGCCGCCATGAAAATGGTGTCTGCTTGCCGAGAACGCGGTCTCGAAGTCACCGTTACCGACACCTTCAACAACCCAACGCTTGCCGCGCTGGCTGGCGTGGCCCGCACATGCGATTCATCTGCTCGTGAAGAGATGCCAGCGTTTTCAATGATCGAGCGTCCTGTCGACGACGCTTGTTTGGAAGCCGCGGAAGCATGTGGCTCCAAGCCGGCGGATATCGAAGACATCTATCCTTGCACACCCACGCAAGAGTCTTTATTCACGTTCTCCCTGAAATCCACGAAAGCATATATCGCACAGCGTGTGTCGTGCATTCCTCCACACATCGAGACCTCAGCATGGAAGGCTGCGTGGGAACAAGTCGTGGCAAGCAGCCCCATTCTACGCACCCGCCTCGCACAACTACAAGAGCCGGGCCTGCAGCAAGTTGTCTTGAAGGACGGCATCACTTGGAGGTCATCGATAGACTTGAAGGCATACCTCGCGGAAGACCTCAAGGAGAAATCCGAGCTTGGAAATGGTCTTGCTCGCTACGCCGTTGTGGATAACGCTGAAGATGGCAAACGCTACATGGTGTGGACTGTGCACCACGTTCTCTACGATGGATGGTCCGAACCCATCATTCTCCAGAAGTTCAGCGAGGCCTTGCAAACCAAGGAGAGCGGACTACCAGCGTACATGAAGGACTTTGTGCAGTACCTTGCCAAGATCGATACCACGAAGATGAATGAGTTCTGGAGACAAGAGCTCAACGGCGCGACTGGGTCGCAGTTTCCACGACTGCCGACTCGTGACTACATGCCTACTCCAAACGGCATGGTTGAGAGGATCATCTCGCTTAAAGCGAGCGACTGTTCACCGTTTACGAAAGCCACGATCATCCGAGGTGCCTGGGCTCTTGTTGCGTCTCAATACACTGGAAGCGACGACGTCGTATTTGGTGAGACGCTGACTGGCCGTGACATCCCTCTCCGCGGCGCCGAAAGTGTCGTGGGTCCCATGATCGCCACGATTCCCATGCGCGTACGTGTACGCCGCAACATGTCTGTCGAGTCGTACCTTCAGGCGGTCCAACAGGGCGTCCTATCCCGTATCCCCTACCAACACATGGGCATGCAAAACATTCGCAAGGTCAGCCAAGACGCACAGTACGCTTGTGAGGCTGGTACTGGTTTGGTGATCCAGCCTGAGCCCGAGTATGATGGCAATGAGCTGGGTTTCGCAAAGGGTGATCCCGTCCGCGAAGCACTGCACTTCAATCCCTACCCGCTGATGTTGGCTTTCGGTATCCGGGACGATGGCTTCCGAGTCTGCGCAAGCTTTGACAAAGATCTTGTATCACTGCTACAGATGGAACGTGTGCTTGCTCAGCTTGACACTGCTTGTTCTGAGATTGTTCGCGACCTCTCGAGGCCGGTCAACGAGGTTTCGAGCTTGCCTGCCGACGAGCTGAACCAGATCTGGTCCTGGAACAGAGACGCTCCCCTGGAGTTGGACAGGTCAGCTGGCACTATCAGAGCAAGCAAGACAAGCAAGCAAGGGTCAGCATACCCTCGCGCAGTCATTCCGTGGGTATGCAATCCGCTCAACCCAGCTTTGCTTTCACCAATTGGCAGTATCGGCGAGCTGTGGCTTGAGGGCAATGTGCTGCCTGGAAAGGTCGAGGCATCTCCGTCTTGGTTGCAGGTCGGAAGTGCTGAGCAAACAGGCCGCTCGTCCCCAGTCAAGTCAACTGGAGATCTGGTGCAGCTGCAGTCCGACGGATGTCTACTCTTTGTCGGCCGCAAAGACGAATTCCTTTCCGCGCAGGGCCACACCGTCGACTCTGCCGAGCTTGAAGGGCATGCGGCTGCGCATTTGCCATCAGGATGTCGCACTGTCACTGCTGAGACAAGGCTCACATCGAAGGACACTCCCGAAGAGCCGACCGTGGGCTCGATTCTCTTCATCGAGCAGCCGCCATTTGAGGACGAGCCTTTGTCATTGTTGTCAGAACCGAAGGATCTGATCTGCGAGCATGCCGGACCACAAAGCTGCCAAACCACTATCTGCGCTTCCATTTCTGCGGACATTGCCTCAGCAACCAAGAGACTCGACAAATTTGTCCGCGATTCGCTACCATCGTACATGATCCCTCTGGCATATGTCGTTGTCGACAACATCCCCCAGAACTCTGACGGCCAGGCTGATCGTGATTGCCTCAACAAACTTGCCGCGACCTTGTCTCTCGACGATCTCAAGCGGATCAATGATGGCTTGAAGCAGGCGTGGGCAAACAACAACCAACTCACGAAGCTCAGTGGCCCGGCTAGCATTTTGCGCTCTGCCTGGTCTGTGGTTTTGAGGATCCCTGAACAGCAGATCGACGTTGACGACAACTTCTTCCGCCTCGGTGGAGATTACGTGCTGGCGATGAAGCTCATCTCCAATCTTCGTGCTCAAGGACACAGTCTGACAGTGGCAGACATCTTCCAAAACATGCGCTTGAGCGATGCTGCTCGAGTGCTCAAGATCAACCGTGCGCCGCAGGCCCAGGCTAAATCTTACAAAGCGTTCTCAACTCTTGCTGACGAGGACAGCGGTCGCTTTGTCTCTGAAATCATTCAGCCAAAGCTTGCCGACCAGTCTTGGATTGTGCAAGACGTTCTGCCAGTCACAGACCTACAGAAAGTGGATATCAAGGCGACTGTCAACAAGCCTCATACCTCGGTTCAGTACACCACAGTCTTGTTCGATGGCGCTATTGACAAGCAGCGATTGACTACCGCATACAAGAAGCTAATCGCGACACACGACATCCTCCGCTCCGTTTTCGTCGAGACAGAGTCAGTCTTCTACCAAGTCGTACTCCGCAACCTCGAAGTCCCGATGTTGACTCGCAAGGTCGAAGTTACATTGGAGCAAGGTGTTGAAGCTCTCTGCACAGAAGACGCAGACACCGAGTTCTGCCTAGGCACACCTTTCCTCCAAGCCTGGTTGGTGGAAGCTTCCGACGATCGCACTGGCCTTGTCGTTCGTCTGTCTCATGCCCAATACGATGGTGTGTCTCTGCCTCGACTGCTTCGTGATCTCGAGACACTGTACTCTGGCGACAAGGTCGATGACTTCGTGTCCTTCCCGGCATACGTTGCCGCGATCCGCGACGAGGCCGCTGTGAAGAAGGCCCAAGGATATTGGCGCAGCCTCCTCACAGACTCTGCACTGTCGACACTGGAGGGGACCTCCAAAGATCTGTCCGACCGCGGTTTATTCTTGTCCAAAGAAGTCCAGACCACCGACCGCCCTAGCGAAATCACAACCTCGAACCTCCTCACAGCAGCATGGGCCTTGTTCCTGTCTCGCCAACTGAAGACTCTAGATGTGACTTTCGGCGCCGTAACCTCCGGCCGCAACATCGACCTCCAAAACGCCGAAGAAGTCGTCGGCCCCTGCTACAACATCATGCCCGTGCGCGTGCAATTGCAACCGAACTGGACATCCATGGACCTCCTCCGCCACGTCCAAACCCAAATGGCCGAATCCTCAGCGCACGACTTCCTCGGCTTCAGCGATATCGCAAGAGATTGTGCGTCTTGGGTGCCTGGAGCGGAGTTCTTCGACTCGATCGTTCATCATCAGGACTTCGAGGACTTTGATACGATGCCGTTTGCGGATGGGACTTGTAGGGTGGATATTGTGAACCCGCATGGCGATGCGGCGTATCCGTTCAAGGCTGTTACGTTTGTTAAGGAGGGGAAGTTGTTTGCTGGAGTTGTTGGGAGTGTGAAGGATGAGAAGAGGGTGGAGGAGATTTTGGAGGAGTTTGCTGGGATTGTGGCGGAGGTGGCGAATGTGGGATCCGAGTTGAAGTTGGAGGGTCAGTAGTTGTAAAGGTGTAGTTAGACAGTTTCCTGTATTTAGCATTTTCATTTATTGTCAGATTTGAAGACCAAACGCCGTTTCCACGCTGTGGAGATCATACGTCTTAGGATATATTTTTTTATCATGGAGATATGTGAGCCACGAGGTGAATGATGTGATTTGTGAGCATAAACAATTAAATATTCGCTTTTCTATCTACACGGTCTGATGCATCGCATTCTCCCGATACGTCTCAGACTTCACCATCAGCTCCTCGTGCGTTCCAGACACAAAGCACTGTCCCGCCTCGATTTGGAAAATCACATTCGCCTTACGGATAGTCCGCAAGCGATGCGCAATAGCAATAACAGTAGTCTGTTTCGCGACAAGTTCCAAACTGTCCTGAAGAAGCTTCTCCGACTCGGCATCCAGTGCGCTTGTGGACTCGTCGAGAATGAGCAGCTTAGGCTTGCGGACGAGGGCTCTCGCGATGGACAGTCTCTGCTTTTGGCCGCCAGAGAATTGGCTACCGTTCGGCCCGCAAAGCGTGTTGTAGCCGTCGGGGAGGTCGTTAATGGTTTCGTGGATGTTAGCTAGCTTGCAAGCCTCGATGATTTCGTCCATGGTGGCTTCTTGTGAGTGTCTGGAGCCTAGGCCGATGTTGAAAGCAACAGTACCCTCGAAGAGAACGCTCTCTTGGGGCACCAAAGCGATGGTGTCGCGGAAAGAGACGTCCCGTGATTTTGTGATGTCGACGCCGTCGATGAAGATGGAACCGGATTGAGGGGTGTAGAAACGCTCAATCAGGGAGATGATAGTGGACTTGCCAGCACCACTTTGGCCGACCAGGGCGCAGAATTGGCCTGGCTGTACCTTGATGTCAAGGCCGTTCAGGACCTTGGAGTCTGGTCGAGCAGGGTAGGCAAAGTGGACGTTGGAGAATTGGACGCTCGAAGGACGACCGTCGAAAAGATGGACTGGCTTGGACTCGGCGATGGCTTCCACGTCTTTGTCTTCGGGACGGTGCTTGATATCAGGGTCGGGAACATGTCCCCTCATGCCATCAGAGCCGCTCTCAATCAGACTAAGAATTCTGGCCATAGCTCCGCGAGCGCTGGACAGTTCAGGTGCCAAGGCAAACATCTGTGCCCATAGCAATGCACCGACGAGAAGCGAGAACACAACGATGAGGAACTGTGTTTGAGTGTAGTTGCCAGCAATGATCTGCTTAGCACCCCACCAGTAGGAGAGAGCGTTGACGCAGTTGCCGAGGAAGTATGTCATTGCTTGCCAGAAACTGGCTTGCAAGATCACGCTGAAAGTCTCCTTGCGTGGTCCAACCAGCGACCTCTTGTACGTTCCAAGAGTCTCCTCTTCCAATGAAAGAGCGGCGACAAGCTTGATCGAGGTGACAGCCTCCACGCCAATCGCGACAGACTGGGTGTAAGCTGTTTCGTGTTTCTCCTCGAATTTTCCGAGAACAGTGAGTTCCATGAGACCACATCCGAGGAGAAGTGGTACCAATGACAGGCAGACGAGCGCAATTTTCCAGGCGACAATATGCGTGAGGATGATAGCAGCGAAGAGGTTCACTGTGATTGAGAACAACGTTCCGAGCACGGATCCACTAAGGCCGGCAAGAGCATTGCCATCTCGGGTGATGTATGAAAGAAGCATTGATGGCGAGCGGCCTTCGGATTGGTGCCATTCCAGATCCTGCTCAAACAGCGACCTGAACGACAGCACACGAACAGTGTAGACGAGGCGCTCGGAGGTCCATCCAAATCCTGCCCAGCTAATGAGGTTGGCGAAGAACTCGATGATAGCAAGGACGAAGAACATGAGTCCGAAGAAGTTTCCGTGCGAACGGATGAACGCTGGGGTCTTGCAAGGGTTCAAGCTTCCAACAGTGTTACCGAAGATGACGGCCTCACCGGAGAAGGCGCCACCAACTGCCACTGATCCGAGGAGGGCGATGAAGATGACGAGCAGGTGTGGCTTCAATGCTGGTGCGTAACCACGGCAGAGATCCCATAAAGACTTCTTCGGTGACGGAGGCTCATCTTCCTCGGTAGACTCTGGCTCAGTCTCCTTGCTCGTCATCTGGGCCTTCTCGTCAACCACCTGATCTTCGCTAGTCGCTTCGGCTTTCTCGTTTAGCGAATCGGAGGAGGATACCAAGTCGGGGTTGGCAATAGCTGTGGCAGGTTCCTCAGTAGTGCCAATTGTTTGCAACTTGATGAGGCCAGCGTATGCGCCATCACGAGCCATCAGCTCAGCGTGGGTTCCTTGTTCGAGAAGACGTCCTTTCTGCATAACAACGATGTTGTCCGTGTTGGTGATAGTGGAGAGACGGTGTGCCACTGTGATCATGGTTCTGCCGGTGGAGATGTTGGCAATTGCCCGTTGGATACGCTGCTCGCTTCTTGAGTCCAGAGATGCTGTAGCTTCGTCCAGAATGAGTACCCTTGGCTCCTTGATCAACGCTCTGGCAAGCGCAATTCGCTGTTTCTGACCTCCACTGATCAGACGACCGCTTGAGCCGACGGTTGTACCATATCCTTGCTTCAAAGCACAGATGAAGTCGTCTGCGTCCGCAAGGACTGCAGCATTGCGCACCAGCTGGACAATACGGGCGACAATGGAGCCATGCTTTTCTGCTGCCACCGTGAGGTCATCGCCGTCACGAACTTCCTTAGCGACCTCCGCGAGCTCGGTGCCTAACAGAGTTGGCTTGAGATCAGCGTGGTCGGGGTCAGGTGAGTTGATCAACCCATGTGCAACGTTCTCCAAGAGAGACCTGTCAAGTAGAGGAGCTTCTTGTTGCACCAAGCTGATCGAGCTTCTCAAGTCGAAGACGTTGAGCTCGCGGATATCGTGGCCGTCAAAGAGGATCTGTCCCTCGTTCGGATCGTAAAGCCTTGTTGCGAGGCCGGCGATGGTGGATTTACCGCTACCAGAGAGACCGATAAGAGCTGTGTGTTTGTTTGCAGGGATGACAAGATCGTAGTTTTCAAGAACGGTGGTTTCGGGCCTGGATGGGTATGCGAAGGACACGTTCTTAAACTCGATGGTGCCCTCTGGATGTGGGAGGCGTGTACCCTCCAAAGATGTGCCATCAATGAGAGACTCGCGGTCGATGTCTCTTCGCAGCTTCTCGTACGAGCCAACTGCAGCCGCAAACAAGTGAATAAACGGAGCGACCTGACTGAGAAGCAAAGTGGCTGTGATATGATTAGCTTTGGCTGCCGTGGGATGGAACATTAATCCTTACCCTCGACCAGAATGAAGATCACAGTGAAGACTGCGCCGACGGTCGTTCCACCGCTGTTGATGTCCCGGACAGCATCTGCGATTTGGTGGCTTCCCTGCCAGAAGGCCAAGCCGTTCGCTGCGTATGCAACGAAGTAAAGGATGCCAGATTGTACACCAATTGCGGTGGCTTTCTTGATACCCTCACTGCGGGAAGCGGCCAATGCTTTCGAGAACTTCTCTTCCAGGCGGCTGTTGGCTCCGAAGGCCTGTACCACAACCAGGTTTGACAATGACTCCGAAGCAATAGATGCTGCTGTAGCGGCATGGTCGGACATCAGACCGGTGTACTTCTCAATATAATGGCCTCCAATGAATGACATCAACAGATATGCTGGGATCAACGATATCAACATCGCGGCAAGCTCCCAGTTCTTGATGAAAGCAACGATGTATGCCGTGATGAAGAAGGAGAAGCTTGAGAGGCAGATTCCCACCTTTTCTGCTGTGCCTGAGCGAATGGTCTGAATGTCGCTGTCAAGTCTCGAAGCTACCTCGCCGGGAGGGAGATTGTCGAAGAAAGATGGTTCTTGTTTCATCAAGGTCGTGAGATATGACTCTCGTAGCCTCTGAGCCAATCGAGCACCGCCATAACTCCAGCAGAAAAGATGTCCATAGATCAAGACAAATTGGGCAATGGCCAGATAGAAGATGATTAAGATTTTGCTGTTGATGTCACCCTGATAGCTGTCGCTGGTGCCATCTCCTTGACTGCATGTCGCTCCATTGAAGTCGTCCAGTAGTTCACCGAACAAGATGCCAATGATCGGGAATGGCACACCGGCCGCTATCGAGAATATGACTCCAGACACGAGTGTGAGCAATTCGAGTTTTGAAGGGTTGCCGGCCACCAGTAGCCTATAATAGCCAGTGAACTTCTTGAAGCCTTCCATCATTCGTGTAGATAGGCCTCAGCCAGATTCATCCAAGATCGTCGTCGCCCAAGACGCGAAGGCAGCCAAGGTAATATCCAGGAGAAAAGAGTCACTTGGCCTGCAGCAGGATGTTGCTTGATCTTTCGATCAACAATCGCAGAGTCGTCCTTAGTCTTGGCCAACTATGCAACACCTTGGAGAAGTCTTGACCACGAGCAAGAGACTACGCCGAGGTCGGCTAGGGCCGCCATAAAGGCCGCCATAACGATGGGCCGATTCCTCCAGCATACCAACCTTGCCCAATGCATGACTACGCGTGGGTCGCAAAACCAGACCCTTCGCAAAGCGCCCACTCGAGCATCTGTGCGGCTGGTGCCACTAAGGCAGGTGGTGGAGCATGCATGAAACGGGGACGCTAAATTGTAATCAGATCATCAGACAAGCCCGAGATCAGCCGATGATGATGGCAAGCGAGGTCGGCCAGGCAGGGGGCACCGTCTTCCATGCCTCGAATGGTTAGTGCTAGCGAGAGAGCACTGTAACATCAATATGTCCATGCGTTGGTGTGGTGGATGAGGCTGGTCGAGCTTAGGGCTCCGGGGAAAACGAGCGATTTTTCATCTGATAAAATTTTTATCTGATCATTCCGCTGAGGAGCTAGGATGCGCGTCGACGTAGGTTTTCGGCATGGGCCATCTCTCTCCTCCACCGATCTTCTTCATCCCACACTTCATCACAACTTGGAATTAACCCACTTCGGGCTGCGCTTCTCTGCGAACGCCCTGATTCCTTCGGCAAAATTAGCACCCTCAACCAGACGAGGGTACCATTGCTCTGCCAAGGTCGACACGGCCTCCTCTGCATTGCCGCTCTTCCAGCTGAGCCGAATGCCTTTGCGGCCGACTATCAGCGAGTCCGGGCTGTTGCTGCACATCTCGTCTGCAACCTTGACCGCGGCGTCGACCACGTCGGCAGGCGCTTCTACTAACCGAGTGACGAGGCCCCAGTCGTACATTGTGCGAGCGTCGACGCTCCGGCCGGTCAGGGCTAGATCAGTGCATCGTTGCAAGCCAAGTGTGCGTGTTAAGCGTGGCAGGCAGCCAGCGACAGGAACGATTCCTCGCTTAGCCTCAGGTAATGCGAACATTGATGATGTTGAGGCAACGACCATATCACAATTGGCCACCATCTCGAATCCTCCGCCCATGGTGATACCATTGACTGCGGCGATGATCGGCTTCTTGCCATCGCGGCGAGGAAGACCAGCCAGACCAGGTGCAGACATGTCGTTGACCACACCATTTGCGTTCATTTCATTCCATTCTGTAAGAAATTGATGATTAGTTGTCTGCATACATAAGCTCATTAGCATGGGAATCGTACCAGCAAGATCGGCACCTGTGCAGAATGCCCTTCCACTGCCAGTGATGATTCCGACCCAGAGATCTTCATCTTTGTCGAATTGCTCCCAGATCTTAGCGATCTCTTTGCTTGTGGTAGTATCGATGCAATTGAGCTTTCCAGGCCTGTTCAAAGTGACCAGAACAACCCTATCTCGTGGAAAGGTGACGGTGAAATTCTGGTGATTGTGTTCTTGTGCTCTCAAAGACATGATGGTGGCTAGTCTGTGTTGAATCGGGATGAATATGGCTCAAACTGCGAGTGTATAGTCCTTAGTGATACAAACCCAACTCTCCATGTATCGTCGCATCGAAGGTGCATTTTCACGGGCCAGAAACCGTCTGGGGATGCCCTAGCCGCGGCATCGGAGCCACGAGGAATAGGCATCTCGTGTGCCTTGTCCGTTCGTGGTCGGGTTTTGGGTTTTGACAGGAAACTAGCTGCTGTTTGGCACTTGCCGTTCTAGCCTCGCGCTCCGAACAAGTCAGGTCGACCCACTTCACCGATGCAGGGCCATGCTCAAGGTTGATGGTGCCAATCGCTCGGCTTTTGTAAGAGTGATTGTCGTTGATCTTCTTCAGATCGTCCTTTCTATCGTACATTCAAACTCATAACACTTTCACAATAAATTAAGATGGCACCTCAAATATACCCCGCGGTCAAGCTACCGCATCCTTTTCTCACTTCATACCAGGTTCAATGTAACAAGGACGTTACACCTGCAAGGTTCAACTTGACGCTGGACAGACAACCGCCCAATGCAACAGCACTACCACAATCTCTGCACTCGGAAACCTTGACATGGCGCGATCTGACGTCTCGTCCCGCTGAGCAATGCCCACCAGCGAGCGACAACGGTGCTTGGGCGCGAGCATATCGCAGCCCGCAAACTACATTCGAATGGCCGGGTCAGGAAGCGCGAACTCTGGGTCAAATCTGGAACGTCGTTCACGCCATCTACCTCGCACATCCGACTATCGAGTACTTCAGGCTGGCTCTGAAAGGATCCAGTCAAGACCTGATCCGCCACGAACTCCTCGCCACCGGTCTTGCTATCGAGCACCCTCAACCGTGGCGAGCAGTGGAGAACACTGGAATCAGTGATGGCGACATCCTCATTCTACGAAGCGCGTTCTGGCAAGGTGCTGCCTCGCCCGTGGGCTCACGTCCCATCTGGGCTGCTGGCAGTGGAACTCAAGGTCCTGTCAGGAAGCCCATGTCCGAATATCCTACCATGCCCGAGCACCAGCAATTCACAATGAAGTTCCCCGAGCAACCAATCTACACACTCCACCCAACTCGCCAGCCCAAACCTCATCCTGGCTCAATCTGCTACAGCCGCTACATTCCAGAGCTGAACGAGCACTTCTCGCTCGAAGTGATCGACTGGCAGAATGACGAGCACTTGAAACTGTTCAACACTTGGCAAAACGACCCACGAGTCGCCAAAGGCTGGAACGAGACTGGCACGCTTGACGAGCACCGCGAGTACCTCCGCAAGCTCCACTTCGACCCTCACGTCCTGTGCCTATTCGGCCGCTTCGACGAGACGCGCTTCTCTTACTATGAGCTCTACTGGGCAAAGGTAAGCCGCAGCAAACCTCCAACTCCCACGCACGCAAGCATACTGACCCAAAGCGCAGGAGGACCACTACGGCGCGCACTACAAAGCCAAAGACTACGACCGCGGCCGCCACTCGCTCGTCGGCGACGCCTCGTTCCGCGGCTCACACCGCGTCAACGCATGGTATTCCAGCTGTATCCACTACTGCTTCCTCGACGACGTGCGCACGGCGAACGTGGTCGGCGAGCCGAAAGCGACGGGCGGCACCATCCTGTCGTACGAGAACTCTGTGGGCCTGACGATTGGCAAGTATGTGGATTTGGGACACAAGCGGTCGGTGCACTCGGTGTGCAGTAGGGAGAAGTGGTTCCAGCTTTGTCCGCTGTTTTGGGATGGGAGGTCGAAGGTGTTGGAGTCGGCGGATCGGGCGGCGTGGAATGCGAAGCTTTAGGTGTAAAATGTGTAGTGGTTATGACTTTATGTTTATTCTGTGAATTCAATTGTGCAAACCTTTCTGCGAAACAAATATCACAAGTGCGGCATGGAGTGATTGTGAAATGCAATACTATCCAGCATGGCTGGAACATGAAACGGGATTCCCCACTCTCGGGGGTCTTGCCGAGTCCGCTTTCGAATCCGCTTTCGAATCCGAACGCCGTCGTCCTTGTCTTTCAGTGGCCAAAACAACGACATCCACATCCAAATATCTGGACTCAATCTCGCTCTTATCTCTAATGCTGGACTCGCGTCGACATCAGCAAGTTCTTGGCTCCCGACAAAGGACATGAAAGTAGCAGCGCCCTGGGATTCCCAAAATGAGACCCCTCATTGAGATAGCGCGTTTCTTTCGTCCTTCCTTCGCTGGCCAGGGGACGAAACCAACTGCTATTACTCTCAAATACTTTTCATCATCGGCAAAATGCAGAGACATAGCGGACGACTCAGGTTCTTCAGAAAAGCCGAAAGCCTTGGAATCATCTCAGAATCTCAGTGCGGTCAAAGCGGAGGCGAATGTCAATCAACCAGCAACATACGTCAAACGGATGAGGGTTCCGTGGAGCGCAGATGACCTCCGTAAGCTCACAGATGCAATTGAAAACGGTATGGGCGTCAAGGCCACCGCGGCATTGTTCCCAACGAAGACGTTCAGCGCAGTTGCAGAACAACGCAGATCTTACAAGTCTGCTTTGTCCAAAAACGCCGAGAGCCAGTCCGGCCAATGGCAACCAGCTGAGATAGAGCTGCTTCGGAAACTTAGTAAGGATGGAGCCTCAACCCATAACATGAGCGCGCACTTTCCTGCTAGGTCGCGAAGGTCTGTTTTATATGCGGTGGAAAAATATGCCCGGAAACCCGCAACTGCGTATGGTCGTAAGCGCCGCTGGTCCCAGGAAGATACACTGTATCTTGCCGAATCTGCCTTACAAGGGGCTGATGCATATAAAACCGCCAAAGCCTTAGACCGCACTCTTGGAGCCGTCCATAAACAAGCCTCAAGCATCGGCGTTCGGTTCCTTCCGAAAGTCAAAAGATTGAGCACAGAACAGGCTGAACAGATTGTGCAGATGCGAACAGATGGGGCCAGCTTCGCGACAATCGCAGCAGTGCTCGGACGAACGGTTAGCTCTGTCCGTAACCATTGGGCAAGACTCAGGCCGATTAACGATCGCGACTCACGACTACTGGGACGTGGACTTTATCCGCCTACGCAACTGGCACTCGATGACTACCAAACAATCCGTTTTCTGCGAGACCAAGACGTCCCGTGGTCTTCTATAGGATCTCGATACCCGCAGTATCAGCTTGACTCGATAAAGCAAGACTTCTGGCAGTTCGAAAAAGGTGGCTTGTCTTCCACTGACATGCGCAAGATCCAAGACTTGCGTCAGGAAGGAAAATCGTGGGCGGCTATAGCGGCAATGGATGATTACTTTGCCTCCTCAGCTACGGGCTTAAGAAAAGCCTATAACCGTATGCTGAGGAATGCGTAACATCACATTTGAGCTGCAACTGAGTAATATCTGGCGGAGTCGATGGTGCTGGCGGTCACGGCGATTATGATTCCGATCAAAGTTGTTGGCATACGAATGTTTGGAAACAGTAGCAGCATCGCGAGTCGAATGCGCTGAATCTAGTACATTGATCATGTCCTCAGCAGCGAGTCAGAATGCAGATATGTATCTCATGTAACGCTGACGAGTGTGACGAATACACAACGTCGTATTGAGATGCGACCTAGATACGCGGTGATTTCCACATGACTGGAGGCTTACTGGAAGAGCGAGAAGGCACAAGCGCAGTATGACTCTGCGTCTTTGGCACACAAAGCTGGTCATCTTCATTCCGTCGAGCTCATGCACAAACGTGATAGATGATTGAAAGGAAAATTGTGGTCTGTTCCAATCATCGACAGCTGTACTCCCACGAAACATCGCCTTCTGCTCATCATACCGCTGATCAGCAGGGTCTGGAGGTTCGATACATGCAGGTTGATCCCTGGAGGTCACACGTGCATAAGCGCTTCATGTTGACTGCATGTGGGTCTCCAACTCGGAAACACTAACCCTAAAGTACGGATCACTTTTGCGGCGCGCGTTACCAACATCAGTGTTCAAACCTTTCTCGCGAACATGTAATCACAAACTGCCATCAAACATCATACATATATCCACTCAGCTTCTCTCGATTACCGCTTCTGTACTCCCGGCTCGGCAAATCCATTCGAAGCGTACAACACGAATCGCGCTTGCTGTTTCCTGCTTGGCCCCTTGAGCCCATGCGCCAGCCCGTGAAATGGCTATCCTGGGTACAAAATTGGGTTGGCGACTTCCGTGTCTGACCATTTTCCAAGTCGGACATTTGCCACATGCTTGGAGATCTTACGCGGCTTCGACGAATGCAACTGTCGACGTAAAGTCAGAAAACGAGTCTGGAACCGAGAAGCCGCTAGATGCTCCTAAGCAGCACAAGCGGTCCTACAAACCTTGGACATTAGAAGAAATCTCAAAAGCACGCAGGCTTTCCGCCGGTGGCATGAATAGACACGTCTTGGCGGCGATGTTCCCGGGCAGAACAGCAAGGTCTGTGGCCTCGGCAATTCATCTCTGCCCACTAGGCACAAAAGATTCACATGAACGACGACCGTGGAGCACCGAGGAAACGCAAGAGCTAGTTGCCATGTGCCGAAGACGACCATCCAAACAAGAATTACGTGAGAAATTCCCATCGCGATCTTATTTGTCGATAAAGGCCAAGAAAGCAGATTTGATGCTGAGATTCGCTGCATCCAGGGAGCAAGACAGCTTTCATCAGATGAGGAGAAGGAAGTTGTGGACTGCTGAAGAGACAGCACTTTTGCACGATTTCGCCCAACAAGGACTCAGCATCGCGCAGGCAGCGGCAAAATTGGATCGCAGTTTCGATTCAGTCCTTAGGCGCTATAAAAGGGTTCTTCGGGACAAGATGGGACCATGGTCCACTTCAAACGCGTGGAAATCACAGGATGGCGAACTGATGCGTCTGCGGGAAGATGGCCTCAGCATCACGCAGATCGCTGACATTTTGCACCGCTCGCCGCACAGTGTCAAGAATCGTTGGAAGGAAATTAGACCACGATCTGCAGACGGGCGCCCCCTTGGCCCTGTGACCCCCCGTACTCGCGTTTCCAAGCCCTCCGAGCTCTCCGATACAGATTTCAGTCATATCGCGCACATGCGCAGGGCAGGGGCTAGCTGGCCAACTGTGCAAGAGTCAAGATGGTGCGATCGCATAGACACGGAAGTACGCAAGGAATTCCACAAAGCGTGCGTAAAGCGGATCACTGAAGCTAGTTCAAAAGCGCCGCCCAAAGAGCGTCACGAGCACAACTTCTCAGACGCCGATCTAACTAGGATTGGGAGCATGAGAGAAGAAGGAGACTCGTGGGCAATTATCTTCACGATCATGGATCCGGGGACAACGCTTGAGGGTTTCAAGTCAACTGTGAATCGTAAATTTAGGATGGCCAAGGGAAAATAGCTGCTGGGAAAGCCGTCAGAGCGGACGGGGACACCGATCTTTCTGGTGAATTGATTGTCGTTGAACACGAGGCTGATGTTTATATTCCTGGGCACTTCTATCTAGCGCAGAGACTTGTCTCCATGATATACTTATTTGGCAATCGCAGCTGTTTTCCTGTATATTGCCTGGTATCATCTGCGGCGACGAGACTCGAGTAACACAGAAACAAGACGATGAGTACCACAACATGACAATACACGTTCGACTTGAGAGTGTATGGAAAGTATTGCATCTGAACCAGCAATATCAAACAACGTTGCAGGACAAGGGGAGTCGTGCTGGAAGAAATGCAACCGAGCGTCGCGGAGGTCTGAGACGACGTTTCCGATTGGCTGACAGCTTTCCGCCACGCGCGACGCAAGACACGAACTTTGGACTTCCAACTCCAAACTTTCGAGACGTCCACACCCTTCAACATCCATTCACTTCGGAAATGACTGCAGCCGTGCGGAGCATTTGGCATGCTACTTGCAGAAATAGCATGGCGTAGCCGCCGATACCTGCACTTTATTTCGCCCTCGCGTCCCATCAGCTTGGACGACCGCGAGCATGAAGCTCCTTAATTCTATCCGCTGGCGACCCTCTCGCAGGACAGTTGCCACCACGCGATCCTGGATACAAACAATCTCGACATCCGGTTCAACACTGAAAGAGGCAGCGACGCCATCATCATCAGTACCCAATCCAGCAGTCATGGAGCGAAGGAAAGGACGACTTCTTAAACCCTGGACTGCAGACGAAATCCAGCTTGTCGCGGATGAGTACCGCAGAGGCGCAAGTATGAGGTTTATCGCAGACCAACTACCTGGCCGAACTATGTTGAGTGTTCAGAAGCTGACGATGCGTACTCGACGCAATGATGTTTCGCTCGGCCGGGGGAGAAAGCCACTGTTTTGGACAGCCGAGGAGAAGAAGAAATTGTTGCAACTCAAACAAGCAGGTGCCGGTGCAGAAGACGTGACGTCCCATTTCCCGAACCGAAGCTTTCGTTCGATCCAGTCCGCACTGCGTCGGCCCAGCTCAGATTCATTCTGGTCTACAGAAGTCAGGAAAAGTGTCGGATGGACTGCTGAAGAAGTTAAGATTTTGGCTGAAGAGGCTCTCAAGGGAACGTCTGTGGAGGAATTGGCAAAGCTGTTAAGTCGGCGCACTGGTAGCATTTCAGCCAGATTGCACAGACTCGACATTAGACTGCCTCCAAAATGGACGCCAGAAGATGACAAGATCTTGTTGCGGATGCTCAAGGAAGGACACAAAGCCAGAGATATTGCTCTGACCTTAGGCAAAAACCGGGAAAGCGTAACTCATCGCCTATTCAATATACGGCCGAGAAACTCACTTCCAAGCGATGGAAGGTGCACACCAATGCGAAAGGTTTCGAGGGCTTTTACGCCGTCTTCCGCCGAGATGCAGGAGGTCGAGCGCTTGAGGCAACAAGGGAGCACGTGGTCAGCGATCAGCGCATCGTTGTTCCCCGATCGGCCTGTGTACAAAGTACGCGAAACCTTCCAACGAGCGTTTAAGCACCAACCCGAGAGACTGGCTAAAGTCCTTGAACCGGCCATACCACAACCCTTCTCCCGCGCCGAAATCCAAGATATCAAAGACCTTTTGAAAGACAACCGAACGTGGGATGAGATTGCGACTTTGAAGTATCCAGGCCAGGACGCTATGATACTGGAGCGGACTTACATTCAACAAACCGCCAAATGCGGTACATTCAGAGTCCCGTCACTTGATATACCAGAACTCCAACGCTTGCGCAATTCCAAATACACATGGAAAGAGATCGCGGCTCTGAAGTATCCAGGCACGACTGTTCATCGACTACGCTATGCCTTTATTCGACAGACTGGTAGCGGTGAAAAAACTGGCAAGCCCAAAGTCGGAGTAGATCTGGCAGCTGTCAAACGCTTACGGAACAACAAGCATTCCTGGTCCTTGATCAAGGATTTGATGTACCCCAATCAATCAGTTTATTCCATTCGCAAAGCTTTCGAGCGGCAGATGACGGAAACACAAGGTGTGTCCAAGACTACAAAGCAGCAACTCTTGGCAGAGCGGACCCGGCGAGCTTTCCGAATCCCAGCCACTGATATGCCGGACATTGAGCGCTTGCTAAAAGAAGGAAAGACATGGCGCGAAATCACAAACATGAAGTACCCGGATCAGGACAATTGGCTGGTGCGCAGGCGTTTCCGCGACTTCGAGCTCAAGGGTCGGCAGGGCAAGCATGGTCGCTTTGAGAGGCCCTTTGAGCTCTCACCCACTGACATCCAAGAAATTGAGCTCTTGCGCAAAACACACACGTGGAGGGCAATTGCAAACATGAATTACCCAGGTATACGTTCGCAAATGGTACGGGCACGGTTTGTGGAGCAGATGGAACTGCGCAGCGAGGACTTGGACACGAATGCTACAGAAGCAGACGTTCAGCAGACTGGCCAGCTTAGCAGCATCAACCTAGCAAAGACCCCACGCTTGCAGGCAGCACATAACACAGGACAACTTATCAGGGACGCGATCGACGACACACAGGCCTTCAGGCCGACAACTGCAAACCGAGCTCAGCCACGCTGGACCGCAGACGAAATCAGGATCATCATGGACGAGTATGACAAGGGTACAGGCCTAAGAGCCATCTCAGACAAAGTACCTGGTAGAACTCTGCAGGCTGTTTCGACGATAATGGCACGGTACAAGCGTAAGGATCCCGCCCTCTTAGAGATCATAGAGCGACGGCCATGGACAGGCCAGGAAATGACAACGCTGCTGCAAGTCAAAACGGCAGATGTTTCTTGGGAAGACGTATATCATCTTTTTCCAAACCGTTCTCATAGCTCGATCAAAGGGGTACACCACCGACTCAGTTCGAATGGAAACCAGATCCCAAAACGCCGCAGAGGACGAGGGAAACCATACACTGCCGAAGAGACAGAGTTTTTGATCCGCGAGGCAACTAAGGGAGCTCCGGTAAAGGACATTGCATTGGCACTCGACCGTACGACCTCGTCACTTAGGTCCCAATTAGGTTTACTCCGGATCAAGCTACCTCGAGACTGGACACCGGAAAAAGATAAGGCCTTGCTACGGATGCTCGAGGAGAAACACTCATTCGACCAAATTGCTCAACAGATGGGCAGGACCGCCGCGAGTGTGCAAGCCCGATGGCGGCGAATCAGGCCCGAAACCTCACATCCAAGCCCCAAGGGAACTCAATATCACGCAAGGAGCTTCCAGCCATCCTCTACCGAAATGAAGAACGTGGAGCGTTTGCGGCTGGAAGGGCACACGTGGCGACAGATTGCGGCATCACTTTTCCCCAACCTGAAAGAACAACATGTTCGCTTGACCTTCGGACGTGCCTTTGAACGGATGTCACTTCCACTTCCTACGAGCGGTGGGCGTGCAGGCAGCTTCCAGCCGTCTTCTGCTGAAAGGCAAGATGTGGAGCGCTTGCGGCTAGAAGGGCATACTTGGGAACAAATTGGGGCATCAATGTTCCCTACCATGACACCGCAACATGTACGCGTGGTATTCATGCGAGTATTTGGACAAAAACTGAACAAAGAACGAAAACTGAACAAAGCTGCAGCAGACAATCGTCCACATACTTTCGCCCAGCCAACCGACGGCCATAGCAAACCTGTCCACGTCGCGTTCACGTTTCCCTCCGCGGACTTCGCAAAGCTTCGAAACTTGCGTGAAGTGAACAGGCCGTGGAAGGAGATTACGGCTCTGATGTATCCGGGCGCGAACCCTGGCAAAGTGTGCAGAGATTACAATTACCGGAGGAAACGCATGGATGACTATACCGACAGCAAGGCAAGAATCGAGATCTCTTCCGCCGACATAGCCGACATCCAGCGTCTGCGGAGCGAGGAGAAATCGTGGCAACAGATCCAAGAAATGAAGTATCCTCAAGGAACAACCTGGCAGCACGTGCGCGCGGCTTTCCTGGAGCAGCGCCTGGCCGAGAGCCCCAACGAAGACCACTCTTCCCGAATTCATATCTCTGCCGCCACGCTGGAACACATCCAACGCCTACGCGCCGCGAACACACCATGGCCCGAGATCACAGCTCTGCACTTCCCGAACAAAAAGCCCATGTCAGCGCGCACATTGATCCTGCGCCGCTTGGAGAAAGTCCACGGCGCCACCAACAAGCACACGTGGATAGGCCCAACAGGCCCGGTAGCTTTCAAAATCGCACCCGCCGACTTGAAGGAAATCCGACGCTTAAGGCGAGCGAAGACGTCGTGGGAAGAAATCGCGAGGCTGAAGTTCCCGGACCAGGGGAGCTGGACAGTGCGCAGGGCCGTCCAGCGCGACGAGGAACAACGCCGCGCCAAGCGCATAGGCCCGCCGCGACGAGACCTCGTGCTCGGGCTCGCACCCGCCGACATCCGCGAGATTCGACAACTGCGGCAAGCGAACACGTCGTGGGAAGAGATCACGGAGCTGAAGTACCCGGGCGAAAGCCCCTCGAGCGTGCGCAGTGCTTTCCACCGCGACGAACGCATGCACCGCAACGAGTCAGGCCGGCCGCAAGCCGTCACGATCGCTCCCGACGCCATGGAAGAGATCAAACGCTTGCGAGAGTCGAAGACGCAGTGGCGAGACATCGCGGCGCAGCTGTACCCGGAGCAGAAGTGGCAGAACGTGCGCATGGCTTTCCTGCGCGACGAGGGGAACCAGCGGGAGCGCTACCAACCTCTCAAGCTCCGGGTCAAGGACGTTGTGAAGATCGCACGCATGCGAGAGTTGAAGATGACGTGGCCGAATATTAGGGACTTGCTGTATCCGGATCACAAGTGGTATAAGGTGCGGATGGCTTTCGTGCGTCGTACGAAGGGTAAAGCGACTGATGAAGGAAAGTCTGCTGTGAGTATCGAGGAAGAGGAGGAGGTGGCCGGAACAGAGTCTTGAGAGGACTGGAGGGAGCAATGCCGTCGACACATTGAAACTCGGCTCGATCGAGTTAATCACATGTTCATATCTAATGTACGATAGCAAAGGATGTCAGATAAATCACATGTATCATAAATACCAGATCAGTCAAAATTCAATACAACCAAAAGCGACTACGCAGCAATGTCCTGAGGTGATCACGGCTCTCGATTCAAAACACTTTCGTACATACATGTATGTAGACAGCCTGGAATAATGAGCCGTAAAGGTCAGCAGTACAAATTACATGTATGTTTAGCTCCGAAAAGACACTCCTAATCTCAATACATCGCAGGGAACCAACCACCCGGTGGTTTTATATCACACATCGGCACCTCGTCCAACTCGTCTTAGCCCAGACATCGTTATCGATTTTAGCCCGGAGTAAGTGAGCCACAGCCACAGGGACAAAAAGACGTAGAATGCAAAAAAGTGGTTGGTGCCCTGCAAGACAACTTCTTAGAGTCGCTTGCTTCTCTCTTCTATTACCAAAATTTACAGAGGGCAGGCAGTACGAAGTCCGTGTACCACCAGATGCACTTCTAATGATGGCTTGGACACGTGCGAAGAAATCAATCGGGTGGCTTGGGCGGCTCTAACACGCACCGGCAGCTCGTGTCGATCCGAATCTCTGAGTTGATGGCTTGGAATGAGTGAGCTACAGCCTGAGAGGTCGGTTTCGATCTTGTCGTAGTATAAAAGACATCTCTCATCGTGGCTTGAATACGTGACAAGAACATCACGCACCGCAAAATCAAACATATCAGCAGCTCAACATCCGTGTACGCCATGCTATGTCCATGTTCATGTCCCGTATCGTGTTGCCGCCATTCATAGCCGGCAAAAAGTAAAAAGTGTATCGTGGCGGTATCTTACACCTTCAAGAGCAGCCCAAGAGAAGAAGTAGAAGGCATTCACACCCTACTCCTCCATCTCGTCCTCGCCTTCGAGCGCCTTCTTCGCCAGCCTCTCAGCCTCCTCCCTCAGCTCCTTAGGCACCTCCTCATGTCTGCCTTTAGTCGGCCCAGCCACGGACGAAATCCACGTCATCTCCAGCTCAAACTCCTTGTCCTTGCTGTCCTCGTGCGCCACGTAAATGATCCTCGCCGCCTCCTTGACGCCCTCTTCCAGCGAGATCGTCTCGCCCTTCTTCGGGTCGAGGTTCAGCTTCTCCAGCTCTGCCTTCGCCGCCTGGCGGCCCTTGCCCGTCGCCGCGCCGTAGTAGCCCCAGTACATGCCCGAGGGCTCGATCATGTACAGGTATGGCCCGCCCTCTTTGACGCCCTGCGTCTTGCCGCCGGAGCCGACTTTGGGCCCGCTGCCGACTGCGCCGTCGACGTCGACTTCGGTTTCGGCGTCGAAGCCGCCGACAATGGCTGTGATGCCGAAGGGTCGTACGGAGGAGTAGAGGGTGTAGGCTTGCACGTATGAGCCCATGCGGTTGGCGAGTGAGGCGATGGGGATGGGAGCTTTGTAGGTGCCGCGCCAGCTGGAGGCTTCGTCGCGGGCGCGCGATACGAAGTGGCGGCCGTCGGGGACGAGGCCGGCTGAGACCTGAGTAGGAAGATGTACGTTAGCGCGCATGTTCGGATTGATGTAGTGATTGTAATTGTGAATGGTTGGTGAGACGTACAACACCGACATGCCTGTCCACAGTGGCGATGCGCTTGTTTGCGTCCTTCTTCATGAGCTTGCTTGAGACGAGCTTCTCCATTGCCAGTACCACGCCATCCTTGCACCGGATACCGATTGCGGTGCCGCCGTTCTCGACAGCTTTTGTGGCGTATTCGACCTGGAAGTTGCGGCCATCGGGGGAGAAGACGGAGTTGGAGAGATCGTAGCCCGTGCCTATCGACGTCTAAAGGGCAGTGGTATTAGCATGTGAGATCATCGTGGTGAATGAGTTGGCTTGAGCTCACCATGGCGCCGGTTTGTGAGGATGTGAAGTGGTTGTAAGAGTCGTAAAGTGTTTAGTAAACACTAGAGGGTGTATTATGGAGAGGTGTGTGTCGAGGAGATGAGGTTGGAATTGTCCGTTTGTGGATGGTGGTAGCTGTATGTTGATGCGGCGCCGTTGCTCGTTCGGCGTAGCTCAAGGCACCTTCCAGCTCGCGTCACCAGCGAGCGATGGAGGGCCTGAGGCAGGAACTATCAAGGCATACATACATATCGGAGCAATAATCCGTGATCAATATTCTTGAGCACACAAGAGGCCATTCTTTCGACCCATACTGCGTCGCCTTGAAAAGGTCAACACTTATACAGCCATCAATATCACTGATATGTGCTCCTGTATGGCAGTATCAACGATCTCCCAGCATCTAGCCCAACAACCTTTCCATTCACGCGCAAGCAAAGACAGGCCCTTGTGCAGCTCTGCCCAAGCCAAACAGCTCCTCGGCCAATGAAAGGCACGAATACAGCCCTAGCCTCGATCATCCCGCGGTTAGGGGGTGTTTCAGTGCCGCCGGCGCGGCGTCATCTGCCCACTCGAGCCACTATCGTGCTCCGTCTTCCATACCGCCATATATCATGCGATGACTCCTCCATTTCACACACACACACACCTTCACTGAACACCACCTTTCTCTTTCCTTCGAGTAGATAGTTAGCCTTTGATAGACCTGGCAGACCTTGCTGAAATTGGACCTTATTCACCCGCAGAAAGAAACAAGAAGAGACAAAGCCCCGGCAGACGCACACCCCGCCTGCATTAACACAGCTTCCGCCACGCAGTGCTCGTTGAGAAGCTAAATTGCAGATTCCTAGATTCCGACGAGTTGACGGTCTCCTCTGTGTACGCTGTCAAGAAGGAATTGTCCAGACTGCTCTAGCTCTTTCTCGCAAGATATTCGCTTGCCTGGTTGCACTTGCAAGTACGATCACAACATCGCACCCACAAGTTTTCTCGCAGGCACCTGACCACATCATCATCAGTCGATGCCCTTTTCGCCTCCTCTCCTTGTTCACCACTGCGAGTCTTGCCACTACAACACTCCTGTTCCCGAGTCTTCTGGTAGTTGGCAGCAAGAACACACTTGTAGCCACGTAAGATTTTGGAAATCTGAGTTATTCGCCTTTCCAGGGATACAGTCTACTGACTTTTTATACTTTCAGTGCGGAATCCGAGCTACTGGCCATTTGGACACTACAGGACGAGCCGAAGGAAGCATGAATCAATCACAGCACGACGAGCTCGCGGCTCTCTTCGCACAGCGCATGAATTTCTCCCAAGGCGATTATCAAGCACAACAAACCCAACAACACGAACAGCCACAACAACAACAAACTTTCATGGACCCAATCCCAGTACCCCAACTCTCCGAAAAACACGACGACGCTCCAATTCACTACATCTCCTCCCACTACAACCACAGCTACCACATCCGCCACGACACCCTCTCCGAGCCCTCCAGCAGCCCCCCCCCCCCCAACCACCAAACCCCACACACCCACC
>Ga0265797_10002338_pt1 | contig 32008 bp, 32 predicted proteins | sample P2T30metagenome_FD_192433 | JGI IMG/M metagenome (GOLD analysis project Ga0265797, IMG submission 192433) | Plant litter microbial communities from East Loma Ridge, Irvine, California - P2 T30 | ecosystem: Environmental > Terrestrial > Plant litter > Unclassified | place: USA: California... | reverse complement strand
ATTCGGAATGACGCTGACAACGCGATGATTAGTTTACCCCTCCGTGGGGCGCGCGATGCTGCTTCGAAGCTGCTTCTGCTGGATCCGTCCTGAACATAAACACCTCGGTTCTGCGAACTGGACTTCACTACACAGCTTGAAGTAGAATTGCTAGACGATGCCACCTCTCCCACCGCCCGAGCTTCCCGAGCCCGCGCATCCCAACGTCGATTCCATGCTGAGCCGCAGATTTGGCAAGGAGGTTGCCAATTACTTCTCCGGTACATACACTCATAAACTTACCAACATCTTCACTCTACTAAAGACTCAAAGGCTCTCCATTGAACCGTGTCTCCTTCCTGCGCCCAGACCACACTTTCCTCTCGCAAGCACTCGCGCACCCGTCCACCACAATCCTCCTCTTCAAAGACCTCGACCCGCTCGTGCACGCCCCCGACAAACTCGCGCTCCGCACCCTCGCCGACGTCAAGTCTATCATTGGCGATGACCCATTTCACCGCAGCGAAGCGGACACCATCGCGCAGTACAATTCGTCGTTGTACCAGCCTCAAATAATATTCCTCGGCATCGACGAGAAGAAAGATGGAATTGATTACAAGGGGCGGTATAAAGGCCAGCCGTGGTTCGCCGTAGACATCACGCCAAAAGAAGGCGTCAAGGATGCAGCAGAGAAATTAATCGAAAGCTTAAAGAAAGAAAATCTCGACTTCAGCAAAGGACGCATGAACCTGAACCTCCCCGCCGAACAAGGTCCGCCCATCCCCTCCACCATCCCATCTCACACTCCTATACTGACTTCCCACACAGCCGCCATCTACGCCGAAGCCCGCCACCTCCTCGACTGGAACGCACGCAACCCCTTCTGCGCCTCCTGCGGCTACAAAACCCTCTCCATCAACGCCGGCTTCAAACGCACATGCCCCCCCAAAGACATCGCGCCCTCACTCACTTCCGCCAGCGACCGGCCCCCCTGCGCCACACGCACCGGTATATCCAACCTATGTTTCCCGCGCACCGACCCAACCGTCATAATGGCCGTCGTATCCGCCGACGGGCAGCGCATCCTGCTCGGCCGACAGAAGCGCTGGCCGCCGTACTGGTACTCCACGCTAGCCGGATTCCTCGAACCCGCAGAGAGCGTGGAGGAAGCCGTGCGCCGCGAAGTCTGGGAAGAAAGCGGTATTCATTTGGGCCGCGTGGTGATTCACTCTACGCAGCCGTGGCCGTACCCTGCGAATCTGATGATTGGCGCGATTGGCCAGGCGGTGCCGGGGGGCGAGGAGGTTAATTTGGGGCATGATGCGGAGCTCGAGGATGCGAAGTGGTTTGGGGCCGCGGAGGTGAGGGAGGCGTTGAGGGTGGGGACGAGTGGGTTGGGGGAGGAGGCGGGGGGTGAGTATGTGGAGGGGGGGTTGAGGTTGCCGCCTCGGACGGCGATTGCGAATCAATTGATGACGGCTGTGGTGGAGGGGTTTGCGAGTGGCAGTCCGATGATCTGAGGGGATGGTGGGGGGATGCAGAATTATGTAGAGATAGAGGTAGAGCGAGTACAAGACGTTGTAGATGGATGGTATGTGTTGCTTTGATGGCAGTTCTACTCCAGCACTATATACTTTCTCAACCGTTCCGGGATCGCGCCATATAGCTTCTTCTCCTCCAACCACTTTCTGCTAAACAGCCTGTCCGCATACCGATACGCGCCATCGCACAACAACGTTACCACCGTGCTTCCCTTGCCCATCTTCTCGGCCACTTCTTTGGCCGCAACAACATTCAAACACGAACTCGCACCCAGATATAAGCCCTCCTCGTCCAGACACCGGTACACCATCTCAATCGTCTTGTCGTCGCTGATGTGCACTGAACCATCCAGCAAGTCGATATCCGGCCGAAGATTGTCGGTCACCCGGCCCTGCCCGATGCCCTCTGTTATACTAGACCCCGCGCGCTCAGTCAATTTGCCGCCGGACTGGATGTAGCTGTGCAGCACGGAGCCAGGCGGGTCAGCAAGAAAGGACTTGACGCGGCCGTTGGACACGTCTTTGAGGTATCTCGTCACGCCAGCGAGGGACCCGCCAGTTCCGGTCGCACACGTGAACGCATCAATCGTCCCGCCCGTCTGATGCCATATCTCCGGCCCCGTAGTTTCAATGTGCGCCTGACGATTCGCCACGTTATCGAACTGATTTGTCCAGACCGCATTCTCCAACCTCTCAGCATGACGTTTCGCCTGGTGATTGTAGTTCTCGGGATTATCAAACGCGACCGCAGGGACAGGGTAGACTTCCGCGCCGAGGAGTCTCAACAGGTCGATCTTGCCTTGCGACTGCGTGTTGGGCATGTATATAACGAGCTTGTAGCCCTTTGAGCGGCACACGTGCGCGAGGCCGATGCCGGTGTTGCCGGCTGTGCCTTCGATGACGGTGCCGCCGGGGTGGAGTAGGCCTTGTCGCTCGGCGTTTTCGACGACGAAGAGGGCGGCGCGGTCTTTGACGGAACCGCCGGGGTTTTGGAATTCGGCTTTGCCGAGGACGTTGCAGCCGGTTTCTTCGGAGAGCTTCTTGAGGCGGATGAGGGGGGTTTTGCCGATTGCTGTAAGGGTGTTAGTTGGAGGGAAGGGAAGGGAGGAAGAGGTAGGTGGTGAATGTACCGTCGAGGAAGCCCCGCTGCCCTATGCCTTGCGCTTTGGAGATATTTATGGTGGTCTGTTGGGCGGCTTCAATTTGCGCTTTACTTTGTGATGTTGACGCTGCGGCCAGTCTCCGCGCTGTGGTCCTAAACATATTGCACTGAACAATGTGCAAAAAGACTTCAAGTCGCAATATGATGCAGGCGAAAAGCGATGTCGCAATTGTCGCGTAAGATCCCTGCATGCGGCAATGCTCCGCGGATTAGTCCCGATCCGGACGGATGTAAACAGAGAGGGGCAGTCGCAACCATCAACTGTCAACACCAACACCAGACGACAAGACGACATTTACCACCGCAGCAAACATGCCTGGTCGAGCGGCGTCGCGTTCAACGCGCACATCGACGGCATCAACGACGCGAAAATCCAGCACAACACGCGCTTCTTCTGCGCGGCAGTCGAATGCAGTCGAGATACCAGACGAAGGACCCGAGACATCGCTGCGGAAACGAGTGGCGCAGGTGTTTGGCGATGCGCAGAAGACGACTGCGACACAGCGGAAGTTGGTAGTCAACCTCAGGAAGATCCAAGAGGCGTGTTGCTTTGAGCCACCCGACACCAACAGGAAGGGTGGGAAGAAGGGCAAGGGCGAGGTGCAGGAGGACTTTGACGAGGAAGATTTCAACGGCGAAGTTGTGAGATGTGTTTTGAGGATACTTGGTGTGAAGAAGAGCGAGCCTGTGGGTGACAGGATCATTCGCTTTCTGGGCGTGTTCCTGAAGCACGCCTCTGAGAAGGGTAAGCATGTTCGTCTAAGTAAAATAAATGTCACTACTGAATTCTCTCAGACCAAGCAATCTTCGCAACCGAGGCCGAAGACGAAGTCACAGCGCTCCACGAGACGCCCAGCAGCCGCCTCACCTCCAGCATCCTCACCACAGTCCTCGGCTTCCTGACCGCAAAGGACAAGGTCGTCCGCTTCCGCGCCACCCAGCTAGTCGCACACATTGTGAACAGCCTCACCACCATCGATGACGACATCTTCAACCTCGTTCGGCTGGGCTTCCTCAAACGGCTGAAAGACAAGGAGCCATCAGTTCGCGTACAAGCTATTCTGGGCCTCGGTAGACTGGCTGGCAACGACGATGAGGAGCAGGACGACGAAGACAGCGATGACGATGCTGCGGGCGGCATCCTCGAAAAGCTTCTGGACATTATGATTAACGATCCTAGTGCCGAAGTCCGCCGCGCTGTGCTTCTGAATCTGCCCATGTGGCCGTCTACCCTGCGGTTCATCCTTGAGCGAGCCCGTGACATGGACGCGACGACACGACGATTGGTGTACGGCAAGATCTTGCCTGCACTGGGCGACTTTCGACACATGTCTCTTGTCGAGCGAGAGAAGCTCATCCGCTGGGGCCTGCGAGATCGCGATGATCTTGTCCGGAAAGCTGCCGCTCGTCTCTTCCGCGAGCGATGGCTCGAGGACTGCGCTTCGTCGCGCGACGACCGTCTGGAAGAAGAAAAGAAATCTGGCGATGTTGCACCACCCAACATCGAGGCCCTTTGTGAGCTGCTGGAGCGCATTGACGTGACGAGGTCTGGCGAAGAAGACGGCATGGCGCACGAAGCGATGCGCGAGTTCTGGGACGGTCGGCCAGACTACCGCGAAGCCATCACCTTTGATCACGAATTCTGGAAGAACCTCGATGCGCAGACTGCCTTCATTGCGCGCACGTTCAACGACTACTGCAAAGACGCGCAAGACGAACGGGTTCAGGGCATGATCGAGGATAAGATGCCTGAGGTCACCATGTTCGCCTTTGTTCTCCAGAAAGAACTCAATTCGCTCATGGAACTTGTCGACAAGGTGGCTGTGATGGAGGAAGACGACCCAGAGGCCGAGGAGGCACAAGAAGACGTCGAAGAGCAGGACTTCATCGTTCAACAGCTGCTCCACATCGGCATGACACTCGACTACACCGACGAGATGGGCCGACGACAAATGTACAACATCATGCGCGAAGCCATCGCAAAGCCCCAACTACCAGAAGAGTGCACAAAGCTCTCGATCGAGGTCCTACGCATAGTATGCGGCAGTCGCCAAGAATCGGACTTTTGCGCGCTCATCGTGGAGGCCATCGCTGATGTCCGGGATAGTCTCCTGGATGTCGATGACGATGCCACCGTGACGGGTGACGACGCAGAAGAGAGCTTCCACTCCGCAAAGTCTGACATTGATGGCGACGCACCTCTGCTGATCAAGTCCAAGAAGAGCACAAAGGACATGAGCCCAGAGGAGGAAGAAAAGCAACGGACTTTGGAAGTCATGGTGTACTCCAAGTGTTTGCACATTGCTCAGTGCACGCTGCAGAATGTGCATTGCGATCTGGAGTCTGACAACTCGCTGACTAACATTCTCAACACGCTCATCATTCCAGCTGTGCAAGCGCACGAGGCAATGATCCGTGAGCGTGGCGTTATCTGTCTAGGTTTGGCTGCGCTGTTGAGCAAGGTATGTTTGGCATACATCATGCCCAAGATGATTTACTGACGGCTCGCAGGATCTCGCGCTGAACAATCTCGATCTTTTCTTCCACTGCTTCACAAAGGGCCACGATGCCCTAAAGGAGATTGTTATCCAAGTGCTTACAGACACAATCATCACGCATCCGCAGCTTCTGTCGCCGCTGGCAGTCGACCCCGATGCTACAGCCGACGATGCAGAGCCAAAGCCCAACCCGCTCATCAAGCCCTTCACCAAAGTCCTACTCAAAGCGTTCAACTCGGACAATAGGCGCATCAGCCTCATCGCCTGCAACGCAGCATCGAAGCTCCTTCTTCTCGGTATTCTCCCGCCAGCGTCTATCGCCGAGATTCTCAAAGCATTCACACTCACCTACTTTGACCCCGAAACTGCCGTCAACCCAGCCCTGCGTCAAGCACTCAGCTACTTCCTCCCCGTCTTCTGCCACTCAAAGCTTAAGAATGCGATGCTCATGGCACAGACTGCTGTGCCAGTCGTGTCTAAGCTGCTCCTCATGCGCGAAGAGACGCTGGACGAGGAAGTCGACGATATGGTCGGTTGGCCTGTCATTACGGCCCACTTGTCTGAATGGACCGACGGGCGCAAAGTCGTTGGCGCCACTGAGCTTGGTTTGGATGGCAAGACGAGCACGTCCGCGGAAGCGGAGGAGCCGCATTTTCTCTTGTCTGTCGAGATTCTCGAGCGCACACTTACAAGCACGTGCTCGAAAGACGAGCGCAAGCCGCTATTAGCCTTGCTCGGCAAGTTAGTCATTGCGCCATCGTCCCCGAAGAAGAAGGATGAAGTGCACAGCAATGAGGAGAGCTTGGGCACACTTCACGCTCTCGTTACTGAGGCGGTCGAAGGCAAGATCGGCATGGACGCGACGCAACGTAATCACCTCGCGAAGCTTGAAGTCAGCCTGACGAAGCGTCTGGGTGAAGTCGAGCACGTTACGCAATTTCAAGACCAGGACCAGGACCAGGCTGAAGCTGAAGACACCGTCGCTGGCGCAGAAGCCACTATCGCAGACGACGCGTCGCAAGCGGATCAGACCGAGATCCCGGATACGCAGACGCGAATGGATGCCGATGGCGATCTCACGATGGAAGATTACGACGATGACACGATGCTGGCGGGCATGCAGGGCGAGGGCACGAGGATGCCGCTGGAGGAAGATGACGCGACGATGTTGCCTGTCAGGAGTCGGAGCGCGAGTCAAGCTGTTACCGAGGACGATATCATGGAGAGTTTGTTGGCGAGTGAGATGTGAGAGATAATTGTTGTAGCAGCTTGGGTAAGGTGTACATGATTTGGGCGTTTTGAGGCTTCTTGTGATATCCGCTGTAGGGTCCTGTAGCGTTTCGTTGCTTTGGTAATGACATAACATCTACTCCAATGCCCTTTAAGCTTCGTCTCACCACGGCCTCTCAATACTCCCCATCCACCCCACCACTTCCCCCGCCCACTCCCTCAACCCCCTACAAACCTCACCCTCCTCCCTCTCCATCCAACACCCCTCCTCCACAACCGCGCCCCACACCCTCTCTTCAACATCATACCCCAGCACCCTTATCACATCCTCCCCCAGCCCCCACATGCGATGCCTCGTGCCATCCGGCTCAAACGCCACGCTCCTATTATCCGCCAATATAGTCTCCGGATCAAGCCGCAGGCCAAATTGGTGCAGAAACACAGGGCGCGGTTGAGGCGGTGTCAGCAGCGTGTAGTTTTGTATAGCGGCGAGCGTGGCATTGGGGTGCGCGAGATCGGAGGCGGAATATAAGGGGGATGGGTGCATGTGTGAGGGGTGGGGAGGCAGGTATTCGAAGTCCATTCCTGGGTCTGCGTGCGCGAGGCCGATCGCGCGGTATGTGTTGTTCCAGTAGCGCCCTAATGTACTCGGGGCAGAGCGGACTTGGTAGTACGGTAGTGCTAGTGCTGTGGCGGCGTGTATGTATATTTCCTTCTCGCTTTCCGGATGCGGGGATTGCGCTAGGAGGGGGTAGTAGTGAGTGGGCCCGAAGTGGGAGTAGTATAGCATTAAGAGTAGGGACGGGGCGTGGATGGCTTTGTTGAGGAGGATGTGGGGGGATGATGTTGAGCGGCGGGATGTGGGTGGTGAGGGGGGGAGGCTGGCGATGTGGTAGTAGTGTTGTGAGACGCTGAGGCCCGAGGTGTCGGGCCAGGTGACGAGGCTGTGGGTTGTGTATGGGGGTGTGGTGAAGAGGATTGTGGGGTCGTATGTGGGGAAGGCGTCGGGGTCTAGGTATAGCACGTTTTGGAAGGTGGAGAATAGGATGGCGTGGGGCTTGCTGGTTGATGTGGTTGCGGAGGAGGCTCTGGTAACGTTGGATTTGGTGAGGATGTTGGAGAGGATGATGCATCGCGCGTTTAGGCTGGGCAGTGCATTCTCGCATGCTTTGTGTGAGTAGTGGCTCCAGGTGGGAAGGAATACTTCCATGGGGAGAGTGCAGCCTGTGCGGCGGATCATACGCAGAGATACGAGGAGGATGGGTATGTCTTCTGCGGTGGTGGTGGTAGTGATGCCTGTGGTTCCTTTCGCAAATGGCATCTTTGGTGCGAGGCGCTGTGCAGATCTGCGCATCTTATAGTGCGCTCGAAGTAACGCCGTCTCGTCCTGTTCTGAGAGCTCTTTCAAGCGTTGCAAGGGCTTCGTGTCTTGCTTCAATGGAGTGAACCAGTCTTCTTTTCCGAAGATGTAATCATCTTTGACTTTGAGTGGTTGACACAGTGGTTTGGCGTCCACCAGGGCGTTTGAGAAATCTCTCCAGAAAGTGATCATGGACGCGTTGAACGTCGAGCTCGTCGCAGTGACATTCGTGGCGTGCGCCGTATTTGGGAACAGCGGCACCTCGTCATATCTCTTGGGTATCAAGTACACGAAGCTCGTGAAGAAAACAACCAAGAAAGCAGCCAACCGGACTGCCGTCGACCGGATGATCATGGTGGTGTACTTGATGTGCCCCGTCCAGTGCCTTGGATATACCTGTTACTGTCAGTGTTTAAGCTTAGAACACATACTATTTTGGTACAGACAGCGTGCAAAAGAACAACGTATACATAATTGTAGCGAGCGGTTGCGACGTCGGATCAAGGTTGAAAGGATGGCGATGCAACATGAGTCCTGGTCGTCGGGGAGCCGATGCGCCCACTTGGCCGCGTGGCGCAGCCTTATCAACGGGCGCTACGCCAGTTTCAGAAATGTATCCGTTGCTATACCATAATCGGAGCATATATTAACTTAGAGAAATGTTGAAACACGCCTTCGTCTACTAGGATTCTGCAAACCGAAAAGGCAGAATGCAGAAAGGTTGATAAATTCGGATGTCGAAAGTTGGTGGTGGGAATGGAGATGTATTGTCGCACTTATGGCGCAGCTGCACAGTACAAGAGCTGGGAGGCGTTAAATTCAGCATCAATTCCTCCACCTGCCCATCTCTCACTCTTCTATGTCAACAAGATTCGTGCCTTGCAAACACCATAGTTGTATCCCGGCGTTCCTATGTGCCTTCACCAACTTCATCGAGCACGACACCGAAGTCGTCCACTATGGAAACGACGCAAATGACTGGGACGGTGGCGATGATAGGGTCGAAAAGCAAGTCCTTTCCTGGGCGATTGCGAGGCCTTTTAGAAAATTCGAGGAGGTTCTTGAGACTGAGGATTGGGCAAGTCGGTACGTTGGACAAATCTTGGCCCGCTCTGTTTCCCCGATGCATCGCGAAAGTGCGCATTAATTGGACAAACTCTAGACTATTCAACAATACTTGCGGGTAACCACCATCCGATCGACCAACTCTCGTCCCATCTGCGAGGTGGTAATGAGTTAAATAAGCTGTGGTCATGTATCATCACCAATCAGAAATGAACCCAGCGGCACGATTGGGGACAGCACGGCTGGACGGGAGATCTGGTGGATGGTGGAAGACCGTGATGGCGCACTCATTGGCTTTCATGGTCGCTGTGGTAATAGCGTGGATGATCTCGCTCCGATGTAAGTGTCGAGCAGCGAATTCGCTCGTGAGTTGGGGTGAAAACTTCTTTCTTTCCAACCCTCATTGCGAAAGTCTCCATGCGAAACGATGCGCTTATGGCCAACGTGTTCCTCGTTTGTCTCCACGCTGCCAGTGCACACAGAGATTCGCAGCTTGCTTTTCACTTCGAATAGATAGAGGCTTCCGATGAGACAAGCGAAGATCGTACGGCGAATATCGTGCGGAGATTGGACGAGTAAGGAAGTCAGCTCCAGAACGATGTTCTGATGAAAGATGTGAAAGGGTCGCATCGTGGTCGAGCGCGAGACTGCAATATTATCAATGATCGAAGAAGGACGATGGGCGGGTTTACACAAAAATATAGGGAACTCGTGGTGTCACAAAAACGCGGCCTGGCTTCATGCATCATATCGTTTATTGCACGGTACTGCCTTCTGAAAGCTCTGCGAGATTATTACAATAAGCTTATGATTTTGTCGCGCTCTACGCGTCGAGTTGTCGAGTTGTCGTCTTCTCAGCCCTTGTTGATTGTGCTCGTAGGCGGTGGCAAGGCGTTGTGAACGCACACGTCGACAAGGTGCATCATCGACTTGATAAAAATCATCATTTGAAAGGCTGTGAGACAGCGAACCAAAGATGAGGATGGAGACGAACACGTCGGCCTGCTTTGTGTTCAGAAAGAGCGTGCGCACGTGCCCTGGCGCCAGAGCCGCGGGTTCAAACGTCACCGAGCCAGCGTGTCGGATCTCGACTTCGTCTCACTCTCACCACAACACACTTTCATCGTCACCCAGTATCGACACAATACAGAAGCACATTCACCGCGCACAAAGTCGCTAATACGCGCGCATAAAAGCCAGAACACCTCACCAGCATCTGTACCCATTCACACCACTCGACTCAACCCACCACCACCACCACCACATCCAAACCCCACGAACCCTCTCCACACACCCACAATGTCGAACCCCGCCTCGAAGCGCCTCTTCAAAGAGTACAAGGCCCTCTCCTCCGATCCCCCAGAAGGCATAACCGCCGGCCCCGTCAACGAAGACGACATGTTCCTCTGGGAAGCCCTGATCCAAGGCCCCATCGACACGCCCTTCGAAGGCGGCATTTTTCCCGCGGAACTCAAGTTTCCCAAAGACTACCCGCTCGCGCCGCCCAAGATGAAGTTCGTCACCGACATGTGGCACCCGAACGTATACCCCAACGGCGAGGTCTGCATCTCGATACTGCATGCGCCAGGCGAGGATCCGCTGCAGTATGAGCAGGCGAGCGAGCGGTGGAGCCCGATCCAGAGCGTCGAGAAGATCCTCATTAGTGTGATGAGTATGTTGGCGGAGCCGAATGATGAGAGCCCGGCGAATGTGGATGCGGCGCGTATGTGGAGGGAGAAGCGGGAGGAGTATGAGGGCATTGTCAAGGCGAATGTGCGGAAGAGCTTGGGTCTGTGAGGACCTGGATGGGGTGTAAAAGAGAAGGAGATCTGATTCTGCTGCGAGCATAGCGGGCTGGCGTTTGGGTTCATAGCGAGGCGTAGACACGTCAAGACATCAATTGATACCAGATACTACCATAAAACTGAACTCTGAGTCTCCAAAACACAGTGTGACTGACAACTAACAACCATGTTACACAACTTCCAGCCCAGAAGCCTCACCATAACCATTGTACGCCACGCCTCTGAGGTTCCACGCCGCCGTCTCCTCTTGCGTGTTTCCACTCTTGTCTGTCGCACGACTCAATAATGCAATGTCCTTCCCCTTCTCCACCTTCACCCTCGCTTTCCACAAGCACCAAGCCCACTTCAGCTCAACATTGTCGCCCATATCCCGAATCAAATCCGCATCTTCCCATGACTTGCCTTCATCCACACTAATCTCGACCCTCACAATTGGTCCATCCGCGCCACTCGGCAACGCATACCCCTTAACCTCAATCGTTCCATCCACATCCCTCTCGACCTTCGAATCTGACTTCGGCACTCCAATGACGCTGTTCACAGGCATATCCTGCAGCGCCGCAATCTTACCCCACCACTCCCTCGCCTTCTCTTTATCATCAACCTCCGGTGGCAAGATCTTATAATCCTGCTGCTGATAATGACTGTCCGACTCTTCCATCTGCACCGTGATGCGATCAAGCCATTTCACGCTCCTCGCGCCTGCAATACCCGGTGTGACGACGCGCACAGGCGCACCGTGGTTTGGCGGCAACGGCTGGTCATTCATCTCGAGAGCCAGTAGTATCGAACTTTCGAGATCCATCGCTCGAGACAGCGGGATCGAAGCGCCGTAATACTTGTCTTCTTGCGTAGCCGTTTGGTAGCACGAGAATGCTACATGTGCATCTTTCCATTTTTCCTCCTCCAGCTTGATGCCAGCTTTCTCGAGCACGTCGCGCAGAAGTGGTCCTCGCCATTTGCAATTCATGACGGCGCCATCGAACCAGTCAATGCCGCTGACTTCCTTGAGTTTGGTGCGCATCGTGTGCCGGCGATTGCCGGCGCATTGTAGAGCGCATACGACGCTGTGTTGTGGCAAGTCTTTCAAGTCCTGAATAGAAAGTGAGAGCGAGTTTTTGACGGTGCCATCAATGGTGACGGTGTGGGTGGAAGCATCGAGGTGCGGGATTGGGCCGTGGTTGCGATCGTAGCCTTTGGTTGTGATGAAACTGTATGGACATCAGCTACTATCCCAGCCCACATGTCTCAATCAAGAATGAAAGAGATGGGCTTGAGGGTATCTTACTTCTCCACCAGCTTCTCAAGCTCCGGCTCCCGATTCAACGGCTCCTCAACCGAGTACTCGAGCTATGACGCAATGTCAGCTCCTCAACCAAACACATTACCGCATCGGGACAATTGTATAGCTAAATTGGCGGCGTACCTGAACCATTGTTGTGAGATTGGTATGGCGGCGATGGCGTGATCGAGTGGTGGAAGGACTAGACGAGGAGAAAAAAGTGGGAGACGCAAGTTTAAACGAGTGCGGGGTAGGGTAGTCGCGGTGGTATTACGGGCACAACGGGAGACACGTGGGTCTGTAGCTGGGAGGTGTTACTTTCGAAGCGGGTAAGCACGGCTTATTATCAATAGAGGAGTGAGGTATCGCTTGGAGTTTGGCTTTCAAGGGGCTTGTGGTCTGGATAGGATCTTCGTTCATGTCATGACGTTTGTATCGAAGTGGATTGCGACATCCGAGTAAGAGGTCTTAGCAAATGCTCTGATATGACATTAAGCACAGTTGAGAGGTATTTAAATCTAGGTTTCGAGGCGCAAAACTTCGTACGAAGATTACACTCGTTGCTAGTCATCTTTCACGACGTCTGCTCCCCAAGCACTCCTCTCCACGGATCCCCAAGCATTCTCTGCCCCTGCGCAGACTGCCAGAACGACCCCTCAGGACATTCAAATTTCTTGAACTCCTCTTCCTTGACATCGCACGAATAACCTGGCGCAGTCGGCGAGAAATGCATGCCATCTTGAGTGATCCGCGCCGGAGCCTCGAAAGCCTCGTGTAGATGGTCTGTGTACTCAAGAATGCTTTGCTTCCCAGACACTGCAACGTAGTCGATAGTGCTGATGTGCGAACACAGCTCTACCATGCCGGCACCACCAGAATGAGGGACCACGGGCACACCAAACTTGGCGCTGAGAAGGAGGACGGCGAGAATCTCATTCACACCAGCTAGACGGCAGGCGTCGAGTTGGACTGCGTCGAGAGCTTCCGCTTGGAGTAGCTGTTTGAACATGACGCGGTTGTTGACGTGTTCGCCGGTTGCAACACCGATGCCGTATGGCTTGAGAGCTTTCCTAATCTTGGAATGCCCTAGGATGTCGTCTGGAGATGTGGGCTCCTCGATGAACCTAACAGGTGTTACTCAAGCGTTGGGTAAGGAGTTCAATTAGATTGTAGGCTTACCAGAGCTTCAGATCTGCCAAATGCTTCATGTACTCGATGGCCTCATCAACATCCCACAGCTGATTGACATCGGCCATCAACACCGCGTCATCTCCCAGCGTTTCGCGCACAAGTCCTAAACGCTTCCGATCCGCCTCGATGCCCAGCCCAACTTTCAGCTTGAAGTGTCGGAAGCCTTGCTTAGCGGCACTTGTGATAAGTGCCTTGACCTTCTCGTCTGATTGCCCTAGCCATCCGGCAGAAGTGTTGTAAGCTGGCACAGCTTTATTCTGGAGCGCAGTCTTGATTCTTTCCGCTTTGCCAGCTTCTTGATCTCGGAGCATTTGTAGCGCTTGCTCTTTCGTCAACACGTCGGTGAGGTAGCGGAAGTCGATGGTGCGTACGAATTCCTCGGGTGTGAAGTCGGCCACGAGGCGCCACAATGGCTTTCCTTCTGCTTTTGCCCACATGTCCCATACTGCGTTGAGTACAGCACATGTGGCGAGTTGGAGTACACCACGCTCTGGTGACATAAAACGTAGCTGCCCTGATTGCAACTTGCGTTGTGTTTGGCCCATGTCCGAGACCAGTGAAGCGAGCGTACGTCCTACAAAGCGAGGGGCAAGTGACTTGATGGCCGTACAAAGGACACTACATCATCAGCAGGTACAACGGAATGCGAGAGGTGACATATACTCATTGCCCTGGCCGTTGGCAAACGACCAACCCGTTCCGGTGACACCAGCATCAGTTTGATATTGCAGATAACCAAAAGAGTTCTCTCCAGCTAGATTCATGGGATCGGTCCCGATCTGATCTAGCGAAGTCGGCCATCGGAGGTCACGCACGGTGAAAGACGTGATGGTGATCTTGGTCAATTCCATTGCTGCACGTGACGTAGTTATCAGGCCAATAGCGTTCCAATTTGATCTTCTGGACGAAGGCCCTGGATGTCCTCTTAGTTAACTAAGCGAGACTCGGTACGCGTTTTCCTTGCAAATGATGCCTTCCAAGCAGCGGCCTCGGAATTCCGAGCTCGATGTTATGTTTAGCCCGCTACGGTGAAGATCGACAAGAGCTTTCCGATATGGCGATATCGTGGAGCGACTGTTCCGAGCATGAAGCAAACGTGTAATCGAATGGTCGCAGGTTGGATCATTCTCTGCTATGCAAGCAGTGTGACTTGTAACTTTCCACTTATCGCCTTCGCTATCGACTCCGAGGACAAACACACAATGTCAAGCAGAACATCCAATAATCTCCGGCCTGGGGTCTACGCTCCCATCTTGACGCCTTACAAGGATGAGGGAACAGGCGCAATCGACCTCGAAGCTTTTTCGCGGAGCGTTGCTCGCCTCGCGCGGGCTGATGTCGGTATGATCATTGCAGGCACACTCGGGGAAGGGCCATTGCTCGACCAAGAGGAAAGAACTTCATTGGCAAAATGTGCGAAGAGCACACTGGAATCTTTGAACCTCGAAGACCAGATACCACTTATCATAGGAGTGATGGGCGCAAGTGTTCGCGAGTGCGTTGCACAGAGTAAGGCTGCGGCCGAGGCCGGCGCCAATGCTGTGTATGTTGCCGACAGCTTGTTCCCTGGTGCCCATGGCTGATATGGACCAAAGTGTAGTTGTCGCACCGTCTTACTTTGCGTTCGTTTACGGCAAAGACAAAACTGCTGTGCGGAAGTTTTTCATTTCGGTGGCTGATGAGAGTCTGTTGCCGGTACTGATCTACAATGTAAGCACTTCAGGCTTGTGATCACGTCGCTTATTGAATTGCTGTAGATACCGTTCGCCGCAGGCGGGATCGACCTTGACCCGTACGATCTGATCACCTTGTCGTAAGTCGATGCTGTCGAGTACATGCATCCTGCTTACCGATATTTGTAGAGAGCATCAGAACATCGCGTAGGCCTTTGAAAGAATGCCAGTGCTCCATTGTGGCTAACAAGGACAGTGGTGTGAAACTGACGTGCGGCAACATTGCAAAAGGCCACCGTCTGGCTCTGCACGTGAATTCGCAACAGTATCGCGAGCGTCATTCTCTCCCTTTCTTGGTTCTTCCGGGCTCGACAGACTACATGCTCCCCGCGCTGCTCGCACGTCAGCACGGATGTATGGGCGGACCGTAAGCCTCAATGGAAGCGTTGAACGCATTCCTGGTGCCATGTTAATTCGTTCAGTGCCAATCTGTATCCAAAGGTATGCGTCAAAATATTTCAAACCGCGACGGCGGCTCTGGAAACAGGTAACCTTGCGCTTCTGCAAGAGGCACAGAAGTTGCAAGACCTTGTTACTTCGGCAGACTCGGTCATCAACAAAGTGGTATGGCTGTGCACTAAGCCCGTAGAGCTGAGCTAATAGCATACAGGGTTTTCTGGGGATCAAGACTGGTATGACCGTACTCGTAGATAGGACGCTAGGTGGGGATGTTCGACAACCTCTACTGCCCATCACCGAGGCTGCAACGCAGGAATTGAGAGAGGGGTTGGCGGCGGTCATGGAAATGGAGGCCTCGCTATAGCTTACGAGGAACGGTTACAAATCAATTCCAATGTATGAAACGTGTACTATCAGACCCATGGGACTCCGTACCCGCCTGACCCTCGAAGCGGCGCATCTCCCAAGGCGTCCCATGATGCTGACATACCTTGATCACCGAGATCTTGATCAATACCATTGGGATCTGTGACCCCTCCGAAAGTCGCAAAGCCTCCCAGTGTTTCTGCCGTGAACATGCTGTTGAAATTGACAGGGTCATATGGGAAAAGCTCCTCCATGTTCGCCGGTACGACATCCAACAATGCGCCGTTCTGCATCGCTCCAGGACTGTGGTTTTGTTGTAGAACGAGGTCCACAACCTTGATAATACTCTTCATGTCCTCAAGGATTCTGGAGGCGCAATGTAAATTTACGGCAAGATCTCGCAGTATGAAGACACCTTGCTTGTAGCTCTCCGCATATGAGGTATGACGTTCAAGTAGCCCTAGAACCGATAGGTCGCGACTGAGAAGAGTGGCAAGGATGATAATGGCACCGCCGAGCGCGGTAGCCATGTGGAAACGAAACGAACTTGGCTGGGTGATCTCCAACGTATGCGCTTGCATATCTTGAACAATTTCCATAGCCAGCTCCCCAGAAACAATCGCATCGGTCGTTCCGTAGTGTAATGAAACCATAGCTGGGCGACGTAGCAGAAGTCTCAGGTGATTGAAGCGCTAGATGATTATCAGTGAAAGTAATGATTGTGCAGTATGTCTACACACCGTTCGCACAAGTGATTGCTGCCGCAGATGACGCTGCGAAGGAGGACTAGATTGTGGCAACAGTGGGATGGAAGGTAGTAAAGTTTGCACCCAGTACTGTATACGCGCATCAAGTACGGCGATCTTCTCACCCAAGTCCTGGCTATCTTGTGACGCCACAGAGAAGACTTGATCCCACACCTCGCCACCAAAGCGCGCGAAAGCGACCATGCACGAGAGATACACCAAGTTCGAAGCCTCCGAGTCTACCTCGGGGAGAACATGATCGGGCTGCAATAGCTGTCTCTGTGAGTGTACGAATACAAGTAGCTGTGGAACTCGCCTACCTTGTCATTCAACCATCCTGGCTGGTCTACGGCAACGTCTGCATCACGGATGCCATACGGCCTGCCACAGCTCAACGATATTCGCCGATCAACAAAGTAGACTGTCCAGAAGAGCCGTTGTCGCATGTGATGCGTGTAAGGCGTGCAGTTGTCGGCCCAAAGTCGTTGTTGATGGAGACCAAATTGAAAACACAAACGGCAGGCCAGCCCCGAAATATTGTATGCGGCGTTGGCACTATCGGCGTGCACTAGATATAGAGCCTGAAGTGAGTTAACGTTTGTATACTGGCAGCTAATGTGTCATTCATCACCTCATAGACAAGGAATTGAATGAGACTTAGATCGCCTCGGCCGTTGATCTTGCGATTTCCCATAATGTCATCGGCTGCCAGATACCATCGCCATCCGGGAAGGCATGTGGCCAGCGACATCGGCCCGGTGTACCTCAATATATCCGCGCATGCGAACAGAATGTAGTTAATGGCGAGCAGGCAACTCTCTGACGGCCCGACTGATCGCCTAGTGATCAGAGGCTCACACTTTGAGCGGAATTCAGCCTCGTTGAGGCAAGGATGACAAGCGTTGATATCGTCGAAAATGAAATCCAGGTAACGCATGTAATCTGCAGGGCTTGGGAAGGGTAATCTTCTATGACCAAGAAATATAGTATCCTCTTGATGACGACCGATGCTGTGTAAGGACAATGCGTGGGGAGTGGAGGGAGACGATACATTTTGTCTTGACGGAAATGAGACGTCTTGACAACCCAACTGCTCGCGTAGCGGAGCGAGGTTGGCATTAAATACGTCGACTGGAACATTGAATGCGGTATCGCCACGAAAACTACGCGCATCGTGGGTGCGTTCGTCCTCGACATGGATGCTGCCACCAGCATTAGGCAGTAGTGCAGCCATGGTCTGGAGCGCGGACTCCATCTTCAACAGACGCGCTTCCATGACCGACGTAGTGTGTGTCTGATGATCAGGCACCCTTGAGTTCGAAGTCACTGTGCCAATGTCTGAAGGCTGTCCACCCAAGGGCCTGGGCTCGGGTGGCGCATTGTCATCAAGGAATATGCACGATTGGTGACGGCGAAGGCATCTTTGGCAGGGGCGCTCTCCAGAACACTAAATCTGTCAGTCAGCCACGAGTCTAATAATACTGCTTCGTACCTCACACCTTGAGCTTCCTGTCCCTACACTGAATACACGCTCGTGGCGAGTACCTGGCGCGTGTTTTACGAGGTCTGGCATCCGTCATGGCGCTTGCTTCTGTGCGATAGGAACACGCGTCGTTGAGAAAACATAGCTACGATGGAAGGTTGTATCTAGATCACTTCACGCTACACCGTCTTCAGGCAGGTTCGGGATCTTGTGCCGTTCGTGAAGGAAGACAAGCGCGTCTTGACCTGACTCGAAATCCCCGCATTGTTGACGTCATGAAACAAACATTACCACCCCGTGCGGCAAGAACTCATGATCGATCAATCCGGCGAAGCCCTGCCCAGTATGACCAGAGCATAGGCTGTATTCATACTTGCCTCTATCGAAGATAAAGACGCCAACAGTTGCAGCGACAAATATTGTCGTAACCACCGAGGCCAGAAGGCTGCTCTCATCGAGCGCGAATTACTATCGTGGGAATCGTGAGGCATGTCTTACCCGTAGACCATGGTCACGGTCACCTCACTTGCATTGCAACCACCTTGTGCAGAGGCTGATATCGCATATGTGGTCGGGCCAAGGTGTTTGGGCTTGGAGAGAAATTTCACTCCCACGGCACAACAAATAACGATTGCTATCTGACATGAATTGGATTGGCTAATTAACTAACGTTAACTTATTCTACAAAACGTAACACATTCAAATCGGGCTGCTCATGGCAAGCCAACACGCCAATCAGCTCCATCGCCATTGAGCCCAAAACGCGTGCTGCTCATGTCTTTCACAGTTGTCCTCCGCATATCGCGCCTACTCTTTCCTTCGTAGCTGCCACCAGTCGCACGATGCATGACGGAGGTGTTATCCCAAATGAGCATGTCTCCAGGCTCGTTCCAGTCGACGGTCAAGCGATACTTTGGCTTGGAGATGTGAGCGCGAAGCTCATTAAGCAAGGCGGTGCCAGCTTCCATGTCCATTCCCTCGATGCTGTAGCAATACGAGGCTATGTATAGATTCTTGCGACCACTACTCTCGTGGACTTGAGCTAGCTTGTGCTTACTCAATGGCAGCTTGGATGGGTCCGTCTCTTTGAAGTACTCGGGCATAACGGTTTTGCGTGAGTGGAAAAGCGAGTGGTTGGCAACCAGGTCTTCGATTTGGTCTTTCTTCTCATCGCTGAGGTCTTCGTAGGCAGTACGAGTGTCTGAGAACTCAGTGGCACCGCCAGTGCCCTTTGGTGGAAGTAGATGCGCGAGAAGCAGTGAATGACCAGCGCGTCGTCCATTGAAAGAGGAGTCGACGTGGAAGAGCTCATTTGCCTAAGTGAATCAGAATTGGTCCTGAGGATAGCTAGGGTGGAATTTACCTTGTTTCCAATCACTTGCGCGGCTGTCAAGGGCGCCACATCTCCCGTCTCTGGATCGATGTTGCCAGCATCGAACAGCTCCGGATATGGCAGGCGATGAACGCGCCCAGCGGTTTGATACGGCTTGACGTCGTCCAAATCGCCAAAGTATGCCGAGAATTCGATATGCTTCTCGTTGCTGAGGCCTGTACTGCGGCACACGACTACGCCGTATTTGTCGACCACTTCTCTGACCTCCTGGTAAAGCTCGGGAGAGACATGTTTCTTCCAGTCAATGCCCTCAAGTTCGCACCCAAACGTCGGATGGATTGGGGTGACTTTGAGTTTGTAAATCGGTGTCAAGTAGGGCGCGGGTATGTGACCTTCGATCTTGAGAGGAACCCAAGTAGGCGTGGGCTTTGCTGTAATTGTGCTTGTCGTGGTGGTAGACATGTTGGTAAATCTGGAAATCAATCCGAATAGATCGGGGCGCAGGCAATATCCAAGTAGAATCTGCGATGTTGCGAACTCGCTTGGTTCGTAGTAGCTAGCGCAAGGGCGTGGTATACTTATCCTGTTCGACTCGGCAATGCAAAAGGAACCCACATTGACGACGTCTGGCAGCTTCGTTCGATTTTCGGAATTCCCTTTAGTTGGAACAGCTCATTACGCAGCACCTCCCTTCGGAAATTCGCCAAAGCTCGCGCAAGCTCGGAAACGGGTGCGAGAGTGGGTGTCATCTCTTGCTGGGTCGGAATTTCCGAGTCTGGGTACACCCAAAGCAGCAACAAACAAGACGCTCAAGACAGGGCTGCATTTCTCCACCTGAGCACGTTTTCCAATCTCCCCGTACTTTGACAACCCCAACGTCACCCCAGATTGTTTGCGCACCCCGCATACTCGCTTACTGCAGCAACGATGGCCGTTGTCGAAGAGGCAAAGACGTTCCACCAGCATCGCAACAATACCAACTCGAAGTGGTGGAAAGACAATGGTCTACGACAAAATGTTACCCATTGCGTCTTGCTATACTTTTGTGTATTCTATCTTGGGTAAGATCTTGCGCCTCTCAGTGAACAACCACTCACGAAGCCTAGATATGACGCTTCGCTGCTGAATGGGTTACAAGCTATGCCTCAGTGGCAGGAATATTTTGATTATCCGAATAGCAATAGACTGGGTCTTATCTCTGCCAGTCTATTCCTTCGTACGTATCTCGAAATTTTCATAGCATGGAACGCAAGCTAATACACTAGCCTACAGCTGCAATCATGTGAGTTGCGGTCGCAATGTCGTAGCAAGCACATGCCGTATACTAACCTGCACTCTGCATAGAACACCTTACTTCAGCTCCGCAATCAACTCACGATACGGCCGCAAAGCTTCCCTCGCCGTGGGATCAGTTTTACTGGTAAGAACATAGCTTTACATCCGCCCCGGATTCTGACATGGATGATAGATCCTTGGAGCCTTCGTCAACGCGTTCGCAAATGGTGAAGGAATGTTCATTGCTGGACGAGTACTGGTCGGGTATGATCACAAAGCATAGCAAGTGGTAAAAAACTAATCCAAGCTCAGCGCCGCGGGACCGTTTGGCAAAATCACAGCTATTGCCCTCTTACAGGAAATTGCACATCCGAGGCTTAGAGCGTAAGTACAGGCAGTCCTACTCACGACCAGCTTGAAGAGCTGACGGGCTTCACTAGGATTCTTGCGACATGCTACTACTCAAACTACTACGTCGGATCACTTGCGGCTGCATGGTTTTGCTGTGAGTTGTTCCTCATCAACAGACATTACCTAGATGACTGACATTCAACTACCAGTCGGCTCGCTCCGATGGGGCTCCACGGATTGGTCGTGGCGTGCACCCTGTCTCTTTCAGATTTGCGCGCCTCTCATTATCCTCGCAGCTCTAGTCATCATTCCAGAAAGTCCAAGAGTACGTAGCATGTGCGGTGTCTGTATTATCTACGAAGTTAACGCGCTACCAGTGGCTCATCCACCACAACAAGAAGGACAAAGCAATGGCTATTCTTGCAAAGTACCATGCCAACGGCGACGAAGACGACGAATTGGTCCGCTACGAGTACAATGAAATTTGCATGGCTATCCAGCTAGAAGAGGAGAACTCTAAGACGAGCTTCATGGACTTTACGAAGACGGCCGGCAACCGCAGGCGGCTCCTAGTCCTCATCACGATGGCGACTGGAACGGTACGTGACATTACCACGATGCAAGCGGATTCGGCGAGTAATCTAATAACCACTAGAACTGGGTCGGGAATGGCATCATCACCTACTACTTGACACCTGTGCTCAATCTTGCGGGTATCACGGACAGCGTCCAGATATGTGAGTTGTTTCCAAAGTCTGGCCTCCACTGGCAACAAAGCTCACATCACTAGCTGGAATCAATGGCGGACTGGCGGGCTGGAACCTCGTTCTAGCTTACATTGCTTCGCTGAATGCGGAGCGCATCGGTCGCCGTCCGCTATGGCTGATCTCGACCGCGGGTATGCTTGCCAGCTACATTGTAATCACTGGTCTCTCTGTAAATGCAATTCCCAGCTTCTCCCAATGCTGCGGTCTCTAACACAGCTTTCAGGGTAGCTTCGCGCAAAATGACTCTAATCGGGCCCTCGGCCTCTCCATCGTTCCGATGCTTTTCATTTACTACGGCTTTTACGACATTGGTTGGACGCCCTTGCCATTCTCGTACGGCGCGGAGATCTTGCCATATCATATGCGTCTCAAAGGCCTAAGCATAATGCTTTCTGTCCAGAGTGTTGCGCAAGCTTTTGTAAGTGGGCGTTAATGACCAAGGGATCGGCTGTTGACATGTGGCCATTGTGGAACTCATGCTGATGTCGATTACTCGCAGAACCAATGGGTGAATCCCGTCGCGCTCGATGCCATCGAATGGAAATAGTATGTTTGGCTCTCGAAATTGTGATCACAGCAACTGACGACGCCAGCTACATCGTCTATTGCGCTCTCATCTGTGGCTACTTGGCTGTTGTGTACCTTTTCTTCCCTGAGACTAAGTATGGATTCCCTTGTTCCATCCAAATATTTCAAACTGACAGTGAATCTGTAGGCGTCTCACGATCGAGGAGGTGTCCATTGTGTTCGATAGTGGTAGACTGGGCAACGCGAAGATTGCACAGGCGGGTTTCTCCCACGATGGAACTGAGGGAGAAGGAGACTTTGTCACAGGAGAAAAGGAGATCGAGCACAAGAAGAGTGTGGAGCACCGCGAGACTTCGCAGCCGTCTGCTTGATGCAATGTCGCGGTCTACGTACAGCTTGCTCGGTCCGATAGTACTCGGGCCTATGTGAACAGAATTTCACCATAACCTTGCTGACTTCCGGACATTCCGGTAGATATATCAACACGTAGACTCACTTCAATTCAACTTCAGTGTTCCTTTCAATTCTGCTGCCCAGTCGCCTATTTCGCGAACCGTGACATGCAAAGGTATCATATACTATCGTTCAATTGGGTATGAATTGGACTACTGGGTCGCTCTGGTTTTAGCCTTCTATCATTAGTCGTAGTCGCATTGCGGAAGACACGTAGGTATGCGATTGGCGGGTGCAAACGCTGGGGCGGGTAGGCGCAATCATGCTGATAGAGAGTCAGTGCCACGAGAGGCTGTCGCTCGATAGTGTTTCACGAATACTAGTGTTGATACGGCAAAGGTAAGGTTGAATCATGTAAAAGTCGTTGCAACGGTGGTGGTTCGTGATTAATTGATTTGATTGAATGTTGGCTGAAGCTCCCACATAAACTGTGCGAGCTTGCGCACAGGCTATGCGATCACATGATTGGCTACATGCTCTTCTACGTACGGTGGAAGGATTCCCAACAATTAGATTACGCATTGGGCTGGTGGTTTCTATTTCAAAAACAGCCTCAGCAAGTCATAGCATTCTCACCTAACGTACTGTACATTGTGAGACTATTGGGCCAAGGGATGGTGTATTTTCTCCTCGCGTACTAATTTAAAAGCCTTCTACAAACTTAATACGACCTCGAATTTCCTCAATACGCACCGCCGACCGGCCCCAATGAACACACGGTCCGGTGATTGTACCCAATCGCGACCTGGCAACGCCGACTTCCAATTCTTCAGCTCCACCAACTTGATGTGCCTGGAAAAATAATGCAGCTGGAGACTTCTGTGGGAGAATAGCCCCTTCTGCCCGAACTCTTGAGCATGTGGGGTATCAGGATCTTGTCACTGTCGCACAAGGCTGACAGAGGGTCTGATCTTTGCCCGGGTCGCGATCAGCGGGCGGCTGCCTGCTCGCCAACCTCAGCCTCCCTCCTGCTTTTGCAGGGCACGTCTTGTTCCATACTCAGTCTCCGAGAACACAGTCTGCAACAGCAACGAATCCTCTTCCAGTGGTTCTTTATTGAAGCGGCTACTGCAACCTTCTAGTTGCGTGTCTTCTTTCACAGCTCCCGGCGCCGTCTCACGCCATGGGCCATAAGGGTGGCTCCAGTTATAAATTGGCCACAATACCGTCCGTCGCGACGCCGTTGCGCAAACGCGAGTACATGTTGACGAGTGCAGGCAACAAGGCTCATACGTCAGATTATCAGACGGCGAAGAGACAACAAACGCGAAGAGCTCTCCACCACGAACATGGCCACGGTTGCGCGCCAACCTACGCCTGATACGGCTTCAATTTCTAGGTCTCATACTAGACCGCTTCACTAGCTGGAAGTCCAGCACTGAGGCATCGGAAAGTGGCCGTGTTCCACAGCCGGCGAATTGCAGCCTCACACATTTTACTTCACATCCTTCCTCTGGGTGTGGCGGCCACGCTTTTGACTTTGCAATGGACGAAATACTGGATAGACACCAAAGCAATCTGTCCACTCTCCTACAATTCGCAGCCAAATTCCACGAGTTAACAATGCAGGCTTCTCTGGTGGAAGTCTTACTCTGTATCATTCGCACAGAGGCCGCAATCGATACATACCATTCGGCGCGCTGTCGGGAGCCACACAGCCGACACAACTATCGTACCTTTGGTCTCTCGACTTTTTCTCCATTATCACAACTCCCATTTCTCACGGATGGCGGAGATTGACATTGGTGTTCGTTCTCCCGTTTCTACTGCTCTTGACCTCGTTCATCGGACCTTCGAGCGCTATCCTTATGACACCTCGAGCGGGCACCCCGCACGCTGTCGAAACTCTCACCAGATACGCTCGGATGTCACGCGAACATACTTATACCTCAACACTGAGCAGATGGAACGGTCTTGAGGTGTAAGTACCGAAGCACATGCGGACGGTCGTTCCTGAGACTCTACACAGAGACCTTGAGCTGTATAATCGCACTCTCCTCAGCTTGAGACGATCTGAGCTTGATCCCGTTTCCGTGGGTGGCAACAAATGTTTCCAGGAGTTTCTTATACGGTCGAAATGCGATCGATCACCTAAAGTCTTGGAATCTTATACCGATAGCGGGCCAAGTACCGGCGCCGGCGTCACCACTGCAACTATGCCATCATGTCTCGATTCAAGGTTCTGGTACGGGTCGTACCCCTACTATGGGGTCGGAAATCGAACCACATCGGTCACGACTATGTATCCAGTGGTATCAACGCGATGCGTGAGAACAGGTGATATACGAGCGACCGACTCAGCGTATGACACCAAAATCTCTTATTTGCACGACAATGGCACCTCGTATGGTGATCTCTTCGATTTCCGTGAAAACGTGAATGAATCAAACAACTACAACGATTCCAGCAGCGCTGTAGAGGCAGATCTGAGATAAGGATGCTGCGTATTTTCGTTCGGTTTGGACCGTGTCGCCTGAACCTGGATCTCACTCACTAATTGGAGTGTTCCCGTACTGGGTCTCTCCAGATCATGACGACAAAACAATAGAGCCGCCGCTGTGACTCTCGTGGCCAATGACACCGTCGAATGCCACGGCCAAACCATTTAATGTGAGCGTTACGGCTTGTACTATATTGCTGCATGGGCACCGTCAAGTTTATACGATGCAAGACCCATAACGTTAAATACAACTAGCATTGACACTATCAGAAGTCCTGAATTCAGTCAGGCTGTGGGAATGGTAGGATTTGGATATGAAGAAGCGCTTTCGATAATTTTCGTCCTTGCTGTCTCTGCGGTACCACCGTTCGATATCATGCTCGAGGAGCAAACCCCGGAAGACTACAAGGAGCGCGACATGAGTGCTTTCAGATACGTTACCGTACTATGGGGCTATGGATACGGCGGCCGATCGACCTCCATCTGGCTTGCGATGGCAGTCATGGTCACATATTGTGCGATCACCATCTTCTACCTCGCATACATCCTCGCCACTGGCTTTACCTTCACAGCATGGAACTCCGCCATCGAATTAGTCGCTCTTGCCCTACAGTCACAAAAACCAGATCACCTCGGCAACATTGGCGTCGGGCTGGACTCGATCGAGACGTTCAAGGAAGGCGTCGGCATTCGCGTCAATCAGGAGAACGAGCTTGAGTTGGTGTTCGCGCATGATCGCGACATTGACAAGAGGGGATTGAGGAAGATTGAGCGGAACAAGGAGTATTGAGAGTAAGTGGTGTAAGACATGTGATGGAGCTATAGTAAAGCTTTGATTCGAGCAATCCTGTTGGGACCGAAAAGATTGACATTTCCTGCGACAGCATGTGACCACCATGTACACGGTGCTCGAAGGCTCGGTGGCCATCGTACCGGATTCCTGCATACAGGCGCGGAAACGCGTTTCTTCGGTGTGCTCGTATCCACCCAACAGTCTCTTGTCAGTCTCCTTCCAAGTCCTCTTTATTCACAGATATCGGATAGATTTCGTCAACCACTGATCGCTTGCCGGCTCTCAGAACGTTGGCCATATCGCCTTGATCGAAGTTCGGGTATCGCTCTTTCAACTCGGCGACCACAACTAGGAATGCTCTTTTTGGTGTATTCAAGTCTAGCTCAAGAGAGAAGAGAGCCTGTGTGATTACCTGCAAGCTGCAATGAAGCCCTATCTCATCGGCGCCCCGTCTAAGACCGTATTCACGCAATTCCGAACGGGCTGGTCTGTTGCTCAATTTTGTTCAATTCCTTTGATGCTATCATTTGCGCTTCGTCACCAGCAAGATGCGCTCACGCCAAAGCCACTAGATCACGATCAAGCTCATGATCTGCTATGTGTCATCTCACAGGCGCTGTAGAATCAGACTTAAGCGGTCTTGGAGTCTTGAATCCGGAAGTCTCTTACACGTCGAACTTGCCGGCATTGCTCTTTCCGGACAACACGGTCCGAAAAAACCATCCAATGGTGCGTCCATGGAGCCAGATAGCGTTTGTAGTACCTGTTCGATTGACGGCCGCTTGAGTGGATTTTCTGCGAGCATCTTGACAATGGTTCGGAGAAGAACACACCATGGGGCATACTTAGTAGCCCTCTGGTACTTGTAAAAACGACGGCGCAAGGTTTGTAAAATATCCTCTAGGTGCTCGTGCAAGCACCAACCCTTCGGAAACCATGTATGATTCGACGAGTGCTGACGTGTCGGATAGATCACAACAGCACTCACCCGAATGAACACGCAGCCCAGGGCGAATATATCCTCCGAGCGCCCACATGGCTGGAGGCCAGTCCTTTCTGGAGCCTAATGCTTTGCAGTGCCTTTATCGCCACCACTTGTAGCATTCTGACTGAGCTCTGATCTGTTATTCGAGAAGCCGAAGTCTGTGAGCCACAAGCCGTGACGAAATAGGAGGATTTGCGAACATTTGAAGTCTTTGTGTCGTATTCCTTGGCTATAAATGAAAGCGACGGCTCCAACGAAGTATTCGAGGCTCTTCATGTGTCGAGAGTTGATCGCCGTCGCAACAGCTGTGATATCCGCTCTAGATCTCTTTGCCGAATCAAAACCGAGCAACTTGGACAACATACCTATTGCAAATATTGTGTCGTGATCAAGGTCGTCTGCTCTAATCTCTGAGCCTGAGTATACCGGGCAGCAATCTACCACGTACCATAGATCGTGTAGCAAATTAACAAATGGCAACAGACTATGGATTATGTCAGTACACCCAGTGACAGCAAACGACTCTAATATGTGTGAGTGATCCTGCCGAATGATGGGTCGAAAACATTGAAAGATGATTCCTTGTACTTTTACATTTTCGGCATAACAGTGAAACGTTCCCACACAGCACCGCCAACATCCTTCGCTCAGGCATTCCATCACACTCGATATCCCCACCACGTCCTCATCAATGCTAATCTCATCGCATACCCTTCCCTACCTAAGCATTCGCCCCCTTCCCCTCCTTCCTCCCCATACTCCCCGTGCCCTCCTTACTAACCTCATCCGGCTTCTCCCTCAATTTCTCCTCCCTCTCCTCCTCCCTCTTCCTCTCCAACTCCTTAACCTTCTCGACCGGACTATCCTCAATCAGATCGCTATCCCCACTAATACCGCTCCACTTGGGCAGTCCGTCGGGAATATCCATGACGCGCTGGCCATAAAACATGTGGCAGCGGGGCTTGAAGTACGCTTTATCTTCGTCGGTCTTGAGGTGCACTAAGGAGGGGAAGAGCAGGATCATGTTGCGCCCTTCGTCCATGATGGGGGAGTGGCAGAAGGAACAGCGGACTTTGCAGGGGAGCTTGTGCTCGAGGGATTTTTCGGTCGGGTCGTACCATTCGAGGGAGTGGTGGCCGTGGGTGAAGTTTATGTCTTCTTTGTGGAAGATTGCGGCCCATTGGAATGGTGCGGCTGTTGTCCAATTAATAACTCGTCTCGCAATTATGCTTTACAAGCTAGAGGCATGGATACTACATACCATGTTGTGTCTGACACGTCGTACAATGACACAGCTTACTATCCAGCGGCTCACGCCGACTCAACTGATACGCGACTTTCCCGCAGTGGCAATTAGCCTCGTACTTGACGTCAAAGTCCTCGTTCTTCTCGTGCACGCGGTATGGCGGGCGCTGCTTCCATTCGGAGATACCGGTCGTCGACTCGCCTTGGTTCTGCGAGTTATCCATTTTCACGGTCTTGCGTGCGGGTGCGGAGTGCGTGAATGGGCGGGCGAGGTGCGATGTTAGGAGGCGGGCTCGGGGGAGAGCGCGGGTGGTTGATGTTGATGGGAGGGGAAGTCGGCGGAGTGCGAGGGAGGGTAAGGACATGAGTGGGAGGAAGGAACGATGCAGGTGCGAGGTTTAATTAATCGAATGAACAGATTGTGTGTGTGCGTTTTGCGGAGCAATGTACATTCGTTTCGTGTAACAGCCGTCATAGACAGGTCGTGCGACCGTTTCCTTGACGTCACACATGGTAATTCGAACGAATATCCATTTTGAGCATGCGATGATGATGCGCTAAAATCAGTATTGTTAGGCGCAGATCGATCGAGCCGCTATTTCGCTTCCGCAAAGACTGCGGGGCAGCAGGGTTCAATTACAGCGCTTTTGCTATCTGCCAGCGCTAGAGCACGCGTCGGTTGGACGTCGACATGTATTCAAAACGTCTTGCTCGATTTATGCCCCGTGTGTGATGATCGAGCATGGCGTCGCGCTGTGGTCCGCGGAATGTCGTCTAGATCGTGCTGTGGTGCTGGTGTTCTCTACGACCTCCAAGTGCATGAAGCAATGTTTCTTCTGGGATGCCTTCTATGGCAATTGAAAGCCAGTCATACGTCGGTCTACTACAATGTACACCTATAGGTAGGAAGTGAGTGGACCAAATGCTGTGACACAGCCTCAAAGCTCGCGGGGCAGTCTGCAAGTACAAACAACCTGCCCAAGCTCAGTTAAATACATTGCCAAGCCGCATATACCCACTCGTCTAAGCAAGACATCAGTCTACCTCAGCCTCACACCTCCCCTCTCTGCACAGCATCTACGCGCCCAAGAACTCCCACAGTCCATCACCCTGCACATAATCTCCCCAAATAACATTAACCAGCCAAACGTCCCTTCTCGTCTCGCTCAGCAACTTACTACTCGCGCTCCTCGGCGGATATATCCTCTGCCACTCGCGCCAGATGCTGAACGCTTCCTCCAGCCAACTCTTGAAGCTGACTGCCTCAATGATAGTCGGCGTCACAATCTCCTTGCCCGCGAATGTTCCCCACGTAACTGGATTGACCGACTCTTCGCTGCTGGCTTCAAAGTCTCCTGCAGCGTTGCCGGCGAAGTAAGTAATTTGGTCGTGTGCGTCGAGACGAGTCTTGAGTTGGGCGAATTGCGAGGCCGGGATGAAGAATTCGACGAAAGGCTTCTGGAAAACGTAGCCGTTCTTGGGACCCCAGCCGAAGACTGGATCTGTGGATTTAACGCCGTTGACAGCCGGCTGCGAAGCTACGGTCCACCAGCCCTTTGCGTTGAGGGCGAGCAGTTGCTTTGCGATGGTGCTTGTCTCGGGCGACAGTCCTTGTTCGGACCAGGGTAGCTGTTCTAGATCGCCTTCGACATGTCGCTTGAAAAGTGTAGAGATGTCCGTTGACTCGACTGGATGACCCCAAAGCTTGAGCGCCTGTTGTGATGAGACGTGGAGTGTCGGTCCGTAGCCATCAATCTCGCCGAAAGCGGGTGATCGTGCATCACCCCAGCGGCCGTTGGGAAAGTCATCCCAAGTTGCTTCTCGTCCCATTGAGCCCTCACCCTCTGATATTGCCAGTGTGTTTGCGCGGGTATTGACAGGGCCGCGGGGAACCCCAGCTTCCTCTTCGGTAGCTTCATACGAGTGGTTGCTAGACTTTGCGCCGGACGGGTGTGATACTATCACCTTGTTCCTTGGCCCAGAGAAGTTGGAAGACATGCGGCGACGCTCGAAGTTTGACACACCGTTTGGAGGAGGCTCAAGATTGATCGCAGGCGTTGTTTCGACTACAGCAAAGTCTCCGTCTTCTTCCACCTCCTTTGGCGTCAGATTGCATTCCTCTATGACGTGTGCCACTGCCTTTTCCAAATTCAGCGTGTAGAAATGGAAACCTCTCCGAGCTACGGCTGGCCGTGCTTTGATGTGCTCTACCATCTCGTCCATGATCTTGACACCCACTTGCTTGACCAGCTCGTCGTCGCTTTTCACAGCTTCGAGTCGCGCCAACATGTCCGCAGGAAGCTTGGCGTGCGAGAGCTTCGTCGTTCGGAGTAGGATCTTGTAGGACTGTATCGGCATCAGGCCTGGTATGATCGGTATTGTCTTGAACACGCCACTTTCATGCTCCCTCAGCATCTTCTCGTACATGTCGAATGCCGCGACGTCGTAGAAGAGCTGCGTCATGAGAAAATCGGCGCCTGCCCTTGTCTTCTCAATCAGATACGGTAGGTCGAAATTGGGATCCTGGTGTTCCGGGTGGCTCTCGTCTGAATGGCCCTCCGGATACCCTGCCACGCCGATGCAGAAGTAGTTGCCATACTGCTTCCGGATGTACTTGACCAAGTCAATGGCCCACGTGAAGTCCTTGTTTGAATCGTCCTCAGGCGATTGCCCCTCTTCCCTGTATTCCTCGCTTCGTGGCGCATCGCCGCGCAACGCCAGGATGTTGCGTATGCCCAGCACCTTTGCCTGCTCCAGCGCCTCATCTATAAGCGGGCGGCTCATGTTTGTGCACGTGAGGTGTAGACATGTCGTGAGGCCGAGTTGGCGCTGGCATATCTCGGCGAGTTCGAGCGACTTTGTAGCAGTCGAGCCGCCAGCGCCCCACGTAACAGTAACGAACAGCGGTCGAAGAGCCTGTGACATGCGCTCCAGGCGTGTCGTGAGATTCGCAAAGCCCTAGAACATCGAACATCGTCAGCAGGGAAGCGCGTGCGTGGTCCGGCAAGCCTACCATAGACGTCTTGGGCGGGAAGAACTCGAGCGAAAAGTAATTGGCGCCCTCGGGCAGGGCATTGATCTTATCCGTAATTCTCTCCATGGCGGATGACTCTCGGCGGTGGAGGTATGAGAGGTGGCGGTCGAGGGTGCAGAGTCATTGCGGTGAATGATGGCAAAAGTACAAACATCGAGGGCGGCGGAGAGAAAGGGCAAGTGGGGCTCACGGATCGCCCAACTCGATCGAGCTCACGGGTCCCACATTGCTGATCGCTGTCACCGCAAAGAACGTCTTGGGACTTTGCTCCTAGTTAAAGATTATTTGTGAGAATACACTTTCTTTTGGGGCATAGATAAATCTGGTTCCTTGCGCTTCTCACGACACGCTTTTCCTTCCATACTCACTTGCTTTCCACATTACGTTATACATAAGACTTGCCTTCTGTTCGTCGTACAAATGCATAAATCCATCATACATCAGACTAAGATTCACGTCTCTCAAGTGATCAGCAGGCCCGAGCCGTGTTTCCTGCACCGACACTCCGGTTCAAGACTACCTAGACGTCGATCCCACCAATAGCTCAACCACGTACAACCACCACGAAGGTGGGGTTCCGGAGGCTGACGACAATAGAACCCCGCATAAGTACGATATGAGCGCATCACTAACATCGAGGTGTCGACTGTTGAACCACGCTTGAGTCTATGTCAGTCTTCTCTAGTACATGCTGATTACTTTGTAAGGTCAACCTCTTTCCCAAAACACAACCCAACGCCAACGCCGCACAAACATATAAATACACCTCCCCATCCCTATCCCCATCCCCCCCCCTAAACCACCAACAATGTCCCCCCAACCTCCACCCACACCCCACCCCCTCCCCACCCGCATAGACATCCACTCCCACTTCCTTCCCCCCTTCTACCGCACCGCCCTCGCCACCAACAACCACTTCCACCCCGACGGCATGCCCGCCATCCCGCCCTGGTCCCCCGAACAG
>Ga0265797_10002337_pt1 | contig 32010 bp, 34 predicted proteins | sample P2T30metagenome_FD_192433 | JGI IMG/M metagenome (GOLD analysis project Ga0265797, IMG submission 192433) | Plant litter microbial communities from East Loma Ridge, Irvine, California - P2 T30 | ecosystem: Environmental > Terrestrial > Plant litter > Unclassified | place: USA: California... | reverse complement strand
GATGGGACGCTTCTGGGTCTGGGTGGTGCGGCTGCGGTTGCTGCGCTTGGGGCGGGGCAAGATGCGGCGGGAAGCGATGATCAGCACGTGGCGGTCGGAGAACTTCTTCTCGAGCTCACGGGTGAGACTGGTGGAGGTATTAGTTGGTGTTTCAGAGATTGAGAATGAAGTACTGCAGAAACTTACCGCTGCTGGGAACGGTGCCAGCCCTGAAGAAGGGGGACCGGGACGAAGATGACGATAGCCTTCTTGCCGTGGCCAGTTTCGATCTAGAGATTCCTGGTGTCAGCATAATGCTGCCCAGTGCCCACCGCCTCTCCCAAATGAATTGTTCTGTGTATGTGTCCCCGGACTTCGAAAGTCTGCTACTGGCGACGGAGCGCGTTCGTCCCAATGCTCCCAGCTCTTGTGTGGATGTGTGTGTAGGTGGTGCGCGCATGCAACGAGTGCAATGGCGGTCGAGTGGCTCTCATCTTACCTCACGTGCGCTCACAAATTGGAGCGGGCGAAGCGCAGCCTTCATCTCAGGCACGCTCTCCTGCAGGTCATTGAGGGCAGTGGCAATCTGCTGCTCAATCTCGCTGGGCTTAGCCCTGGAAGGGGAGTTGGGCGCGATCTTGTTGAGGGCGGCGGAAGACATGTCGGCGGTCGTGGATGGCGTCGTGGTATCAAGTCAAGAGTCGGCTGGCACAGAAGTTGTGGAAAGTCTGGCATAGTGGAATTTGAAGTGCGAGGGTGCGGGCGGTTGGCGGGCCGCTAGCGTGTGAACTTAGGTCTGCCTTTAAGGGTTAGGGGTCGCGAGAATTGTGAAAGGCATGCACACTGGAGCTCACATGGCGGCCACGTTAAAGAAGTGCAAGTAAACATACATTATTCGAACATCATTGTAGTCCAGTTGGTTGGTAGGTGCAGGCTGATTATACATCTCGTTGCTCAAGAATCATTGCACGATCTCTTCTTTCCTTTGCCGGTGACCACTACATGTGGCAGAAGTCACACGCAATTAGCAACATTCTTTAACAATAATCTATTCCGTCTATTGCAAAGCCACTGCAATTGTGTTTCAAGACCAATCATCATGTTTGACATGCCCATGAAAGCACTTCTAGCTCATCTGGATTGTTCTATATTGGGTTCCATGTTTTGGTATATATGCATGGGGCGTATATTGATGGATTCCCATAGACACATTACTTCTACACCAGGTACCGCACAAACATCCTTCAACCTATGGACTTATCTACACTCCCGAATCATCTTGCTCAAGGCTGGTTTGGCTGACATAAGTGTCCCAAGCGCTGCAAGTGCTATTCATTTGGTCCGAGTCGTACAAAGCAGCAATCTCACTCTGCCTCTCGACGAATTGAAGGGCGAATCCTGCGAAATATCGTTAGTAGCCGTCATTATGTGCATTCAGACATCTTGGATATCATACCTTCACTAGTATGCCACGCGATGTGGCAATGGCAGAGCCAAGCTCCAGGGTTGTCGGCCTTGAAAGCCATGACCAAGTACCCTGCACCAGGCAACATGGCTGTGTCTCTCCTCGGCGGGTTGATGGTGTTAAGTTTCGGGCTTGCAGACGAGTAAGTCCCGGAACCAGAAGCCAACACCCAGAAGTCGTGTCCGTGAAGGTGGATTGGGTGGGGAACAGCAAGGGTCGTCTCAATGATAAGGTAGTACCATTCGTCGGCCGTAGGTAGCTCAATCACAGCGGAGCTATCGGCGAAGGAAGTGGTACTGTCCTCCATGATCTGCTTAGCTGTGGGATCATTCCATTCGACTAAGAAAGTAGTGCCTCCGATGTACCACTTGAACAGATTCGCGGTGTTCTTGCTAACGGTCACGGCCAGGTCGTCAGTGAGATCAGCGGACGACTCGACATCCAGCGCGAGGTAAGGCACAATGTTCGAGGCATCTTCTCCACCGCAGTCGTTGTCATTGTACGTGAAAGCCGAAGTGCTTGGCGTGCCGGTGCTGGACCCGTAGTGCAAGATGCCCTTGATATCGTTGGTGTTGTCGTTTTCGGAGCAGTATGAATCGGGAATTGCACGGATCCAGAAGTCGCTGGCGACATCGCTCATGTTTGCAGTAACGAGCACATCGTACCTTTGACCCATTCCAATGCTGAGGACGTCGGTATAGTACGGCTCAATGGGAACAAAGTCGGTTGCAATGACTTGCAGGGTATGGTTGTCAATCGTGAAGTCGAAGTGGGTGTCGGCAGCACCATTGACTACGCGGAGTAGGTAGACATCGCCTTCCTCCATGGACGTCTCGAATCGGGCTCCGCCATCGTCGCCCACATTGGTACCGTTGATCAAACCGGTGTCCAGTGTAGGTGGGCCTGAAGTTTGTGCAGCGCTGTACAGTTCATCGACAGTCTGGTGACTCCAGTCGTTGAGGAACAGCATGCCAAGATCTGTATCGAAGTTGGCCGTAGACGGACCATGAATGACTATGCCACCGAGAACTCCCTCCCAAGCTTGGAGAGAATAATGCGAGTGGTACCAAGACGAGCCGTACTGCGTTGCTCTCCAAGTGTAGGTCAAAGAGTCACCAGGTGCAACTGGGCATTGAGTGATCGATGCCACACCGTCTTGTGAGTTGGTGTTGTTCTGGCGAATGCCATGGAAGTGCAGACTTGTACCGTTGTTCGCAAGGCTGTTAGTGACATGAACTTTGACAGTGTCACCCCAGTTTGCCTCGATCGTTGGACCTGGGATGCTACCATTCACGGTGAGCACAGTACGAGCATAGCCGTCAGGAGACGCAGTGATATTCGTGAGCTCGAACCAGTATTCGACCGTAACACCAGTGTCGGGCACCACATCATAGTAGTTGGTGCTGATGTCGTAGTCGCACCAGACGCTGCGGTCGCTTGCAGTGTTGCCCGAGCAGACATCACGCTTGATCAAGCCATCGATCTCGAAGGGTGCAACCCTGCTGATATCTGGGGAAAGAGAGGGAACAGAGAGAATGGCAGCGGAAGCAAGGTGCGATATCGCCAGAAGCGGTAACGCAAAGATGGAGTTCCGCATAAGCAAAGAAGTGCCAGAGAAAAGATTCGAACAAGTGTGACGGAAGGTCCCGAACGAGTGACGAGTGTATGTAACGAAAGTAGAGACGGTGAGTGGAATGAGTATGCTGATTCATGAACACAGGCATCGAGAAGAGTACTTGTACCACTGCACCGAAGCAGTAACCTACCCTTTGCTGGCAGGACTCACTCCGATATCGTAGCTTGCTCGACGACGCACGCCTGGAGTGATGCATGTTCCGTGTGCCGGGTGTACAACGCGTCAGGCCTTGCCATGTTTGGGATGTGATGGAGGAGCCCACATGCGTTGGAAGATACCAAGTGGAACAGCCAGTCGTGGTCCTGGGACGCGTAGTAGAAGTTGATGGACAGTGCACAGCGTGCGAGGTCCTTTTTGGGCGAATAACAATTGAAACCAGATCTGTGACAGGGTTTGTCTGTTTAGCAGCAAGTGTTCAGCTGCGCGAAAACCACGACGCCACACTACTTACGGCTCTCGGACCATGTAAGGGTACGTGTCTTTGGTGTATGTAATCTGCGAGCCAAGGCCGACGGCAGTAGTCAGCCGGAGTGTATGAAGCTGACGTTCTGATAAGCATCACGGCGCAGCAGAGGCAGAACGGGTTGATGCTTGTGCGGGTGTGGTGTCGTGGCTGCCGTGGCTGGTTGGTGGAGGCGGAGACGGGACGAGAGATCTTCCACTTCCATCTCACAGCAACATCCTCGCCATCATCCAGCAGTGACCAATTACACATGTGTCGTCAATTCTGCGTACTCGATTGTAGCCGAGACCTCATCCCAAGTCCTGTTGCTGCTGGGGGCTTGGACGAAAGACCCGAGTGAGGCCACGCAGCTGCGGAGTCTTGCGAAAACTGCTTGCGCGAGAACTGTACCACAACCATCCGAGGACGTTTCCTGCCACGCACAGGCACTTGACCCGGCGCAGCACCGGCGCGTGCATCTTACTCTTCTAGCTCGTGAGAGGATGGCATCTGATTTCGCTATGTAGCCATCGTGCGACGCGTTGCAAGGCTCCACTAGGTCAACAGACAGCGGTACAGTTCTTGCGCATGGATTTGCGTACAGCTCCGACCTCTTCATCAGCCGCATCACAGTGGCAATCGTAGCCATTCTTGGATCTCAGTCTTGCAGTATCAGCATCCTAGATGTCGAGTTTCATACCGCACTGTGTCGCTGTGTCGCTATCTCAATGGCAGCTCTAGCCGGGTTGGAGTTCACACCCTCCGACGATACCCTAGTAGCTAACGAGAACGCTGTGCATGAGCTCATGCGCAGCAATTGTATACCGCTCCGCTTAGGGCAGAGCACGCGCACTCGCCTCGTAACGAGGACGTAGCCATGGCCACGCGGCATGGGCGACTTCGCTGGGAAAGAGAGAGAATTGGCCTCACTGAATCTGCAATTGTAGGTATATGTACTACTGCATTTTGGCCCTGTGCAGTCGTCACCATCGCTTTCATCACACCCGTTCGTGCGTCCATCAACCCACTCTCGCCGATCAGCCCAATGTTGTCACCATCTTGTGCCTTGAGCTTTGCTCTTGCTCTTGCTCTAGTCAGAGCCGATGTGGTCACCGAAGGCACTCCAGTCGGCAGTCTATACGCCTATGGCAGCGGAATTTCGGGACTTCCTGTTATCTACAGTAATGGTAAGGTAGCTCCGACGCTGCTATTGATCTTTGGTAATGATATCTGTCTTTGCTAACAAGACCAACAGGACTTGCCATTCTTGGCTGGGGACGACCATCGATAGCGACTGTGGCCACCAACGTAACCTGTCAGTCAACACTTCGCTCATCTCATATGATTCAAGCTCACCGAACGTACAGTCACCCATGTCAACTCATCCTTGATCGCCGAGCCCAACAACACCGCCGTTGCATCCAACTGGACGACTCCTCTCTTCTACATCGAAACCAGGCCAGGTGCATTGGCTGACGTCGGCTTCGGCGCTTCGGATACCTCTACAAACAGCACTCGCACGTCTACTGGCTTCGATTTCTATGGCAGACAACTGATATGGCTGGGCACTGATGAGGATGCCGGTGCTGGTCGTTCATTCTGGGCCGCGCCGATCATTGACGACCCTGGATTTTACAAGTTGTTCTGGAACTCAAATAACGAAGCAGTAAACGGATCTGTGCCTGTCGCGATCAAAAGGTTGCCGCCGCCGTCGCTGCCTGACAGGAGGTAGTGGTCTGCTTTAAGAAATAGCTACCACAGCTCGCTGCCATGGCATAGAGGAAGAGAGATTCATGTACAAACGTTACTTGGGATCAGTGATCGATCGAGATTTTTATATGGAGTTGTTCGATATGCATGGTGATAAATTTCTTTGAACACTCGTGACTCTTGAAATACGGCCGCCCTGCCATTGAAACTCAATATCAACTTAATTTCCACCTACACTTTCTGTCCAACGATTTTGCCGATGTGCCGGGCCGTTTCACCCCCTCACTACTCCATGATTGTGGTCCGGTCGACATATACACTTTTCGGATCATCCAGAGCACTGATTGGTGGATATTTTCCGCCCGCATACAACACGTGGAGATGTGATCTACGTTTATATGAATTCCCAAGCGGCTAACAAGGCTTCGCAGGCATTCTCCGCATCTTGTATACGGCACAGACATCCTTTCGTATGTATATAAACAACTCTGTGGAAGCAAGAATGGAATACATCATCCAGCAACTTTTCCGCTGGCACAGCTACCACGAGGCAAACATCGATTCATCCCCAAGATGATGTGGCACACGATCCTCGCTATGCTGGCATTGGGCGCATCCGCATCACCACTGTTATCGTACAACCGCGGATCATGCCAAAAGCCTGGCAACACCAAGCTAAAAGGATGCCCGAAGAACACGCTGGTTGTGGGACCATCGAGCAATTTTACGAGCATCCAGACAGCGATCCTCAGCATCCCGAACAACAACGATCCTTATGTGATCTTGATCCAGCCAGGGAATTACACTGAACAACTCAACATCACGCGTCCTGGACCTTTGACACTTCTCGGTGTGACGGCGTCGCCGAACGACAAGGCAGCAAACCAGGTGAACGTCATCTGGCACAATGCTACCGGGACCGCAACAACTGGCACTTATGACAACGCCTACACTTCGACCTTGACGATTGCACCGACGCTGAACTCCAGCTTGACTGGTTCTGGTCCCACTGGCTTCGCTGTACCAGCAGATACGCCGTTTGGCAACATTGACTTCAGGACGTACAACCTGAATTTTATCAACGACTACTTGCCGTACGCTGCCGGACCGAGTCTGGCCCTCAGCATGTCTTACGCTAATGGTGGATTCTACTATACTCGCTTCTTGAGTTATCAAGACACTGTACGTCGCATTCATCGTTGCCTTCGTACAATTACTAATAATTTACCAGGTGTACATTGGCAAACTAGGGAACGCATACATGTACGATTGCGAGATCGCAGGCCAAACGGACTTCTTCTACGGCTTCGGCACTTGCTGGGTTACAAACTCTGCTGTCACTCTCCGCGGCTGCGGAGGAGGCATCACGGCTTGGAAGGGCACCAACACCACGTTCGAGAACAAGTACGGCGTCTACATCCACGATAGTGATGTCAAGAAGGCGAATACCTCGCTCGAAATCACTCACAAGTGCTATCTTGGTCGACCGTGGAACGCCCTACACCGCAGTATCTTCTCGCACAGCTACCTTGATGACAGCATCAATCCGGCCGGCTATGTACAGTGGAACCCGAACGACCCGAGGATCAATCAAAGTAAGTCGCGAGATTCGATGATCGTTCAGAACTATTGCTGACCGCATTTGTTCCACACATAGACACTACCATGGCCGAGTATGAAAGTTATGGCCCTGGTTACAATGCCACAGGAAGAGCGGCTGCAGCGAATGTCACGATCGAGTTGACCAAGAAGCAGTATACTCCTTTCTCTGTCCTCGAGCGGGTGTTCCAGTTCCCAACGGGAAGATTTGGCAACACAGCGTGGATAGACAAGTCACCACGTGCTTAGGGGACCCATTTCGCGGAGAATCGCAAGTGTACCAGATCGGGTCGTTTCCATTGACACATTGTTGTGTAGTCTAGAGTTATATAGCACGTATGTAGCCTCCTATGGCAGGCTACGACACCATAACAAAATCTCCAGCAACGATTTGCACAAGGGTAGATGCAAAGCTGCATCCACAGCAGGCTGAACGTGAATCTCCGCCCGCGTTTCCACGAATCTTATGAGGCTATCTTTGTTCGACTTGGCCTCCATCATTGTCGCAAGTGTACGCACATCGTCCCTGAATACTTCGAAACCACCAACGGTGAGCAGGACTCGTTCGACCGGTAGGTCTTTCCAGAAATCGGTAGGAGGGAGGAAACAATCGGCCCACATTTCTGCCTTCGGAGCCCAGAGCCGAATGAACTCTTCCACCGCTTCGCGGTTCAGGTAATCTTTCTTCGAGTTCTCCTCGTAGCTTGCGGCAGTGATTGCATTCGAGACCCACGGACTGATCAAAAGAGCACCTTTCAGCTTGCCGTTAATGGGGACTCGTCCAACACTTGGCACAAGCGGGTGCGGCTGCTTGATGTGTGCGAGAAGTGCCAGGATAAGATTTCCTCCTGCCGAATCGCCACCAATGACCACCTGGTCCGGTCGACATCCAATTTGCTTCAATAGCAAGTTCAATGCACAAGCAGCTTGCACCAGTTGACCCGGATATTGCAGCTCTGGAATGAGGCCGTATTCAAGAAGAAAGATCCTCCCAGCATCAAGTGCTTTGGCGCATTCCAGAACTACAGGCATGTGTCCAACTTCTCTGAGAGGATTTCTGTAGCCGCCACCGTGAAAGTAGAGAAATACAGTTTCTTGCGAAGGCGAGGTTGTTTCAATTTCGTGTAGCGTGGCGGACGGCCACTGGTCGCAATGTAGTCCGTGGGAGATGAGCTTCAGCTTGCGCTCATGGCAAGCATGGCGTATGGCATCGCCGGTCGTGGGCTGTGAATCACGGCGGGCATCCATGAAGCTCAGTTCACGGCTCGCCCGCAGGGAGGTGACGGCGAAGATGCGGCGCCACGGCCATGATGCAGCTTGATAGACGCTTGTCGATGTGATCAACTCTGTGATTGTGCAGCATACTGATGGAAAGGTATCAGAAGGAGCTCAGAGTTCGATGTAGATGGAAGGATAATTTTACCAGAAGTCAAAAGTCGCCATTTGAGGATCGCTGAGTCGGTGATGGAAGGTTCGCGTTTGATGTGGCTAGCCATATTCTCGTTCGTTTTCCAGATTGAGCGAGCGGAACAATGGTGGTGGTAGGAGGCTGTAATGGCAATTCAACAGCGTATGCATTCGTTGGTCTCAACCAGACTGTTCTTCTTAAACGTGATGTCAATTGACGCGGCAGACAACGGGCCTCGGCTGTATGCAACTGTATAAAGCTTAAAGACGATATAATGATATACTCATCCGCTTTCACCACCGCACGGATGGCCTAGGTTCAGGTACTGGCTTCTCCCACGGCATGGCTGTCATCTTCTTCGAAATGTGCCAAGATTTTTGTTACAAGAGTAGAAGGATGGCTCGGTTCTTTTGCAAATCGCTGTGATTGCACGTGGTATGGCATTTTCAAAGTTTGGTGATGCCGTCATATATCCACATTCATGCCGTGTATCTTCCGTAGGGCGCAGCTAATTTTGTAACACTCCATTGTGAGATAAGCCCGTGATTTGGTGCATGAACGTTACACAATTTGAACCACACGGAGCATCTCCTACATTCGACCGAGAATGACTCAAGTGACGATACCTCTACCTAGGTACTGAATCTGTCACCTTCCCAGACAACAAGACCAAACATTGGTTCTACGAAGTGAATATAGACTGGACAAAGTCAGAACACAGACGAATCAAGCCGACAACAATGGCTGTAAAAGACCCTGCACCTGCGGCAGCCCATGAGCATGTCCACAAAGTCGAAGTCGATGCATCGAAACTGATCCCAGGCACAACTTTTCCTGCCACAAGAAGTGAGCCAGTCGGCAAGATTCCTCATGCTGGGCTACAGGTGCAATTACAATCGCAGCCCGGGCCGCTGGTTCACAACAAAACCACGACAGTAAGCTTGTACGACTCACGAGACCTTGAAGCCGCTGGCCTCATACCAGGACTACATGATCTCATCAACGAAGCGTTTGCGATCTCCCACAACCGATCGGGGACCATGTCGGCTGGAGCGTTGCGACTGCAGTCTCATCAGCAACTCGTACTGGAGCTATCCGCACCCGGCACGTTCACTTACGTCATCACCTACACTGGCACCAACACTGTCATCGGAGTTGCATCTGGCAAGCGCTACAAAAGCACATCTTCGCGCCAGCCTGTGCAGATAGAAGTACCGAAGAGCGCGTTTACGCGGACGGGTGCTTCCGAGCCTAACACAGAAGGTTTCGAGTTGTCGTCTATGGCAGTGTCGCCTTCTCTACAGCGCCAAGGCGTGGCAGGCTTGTTGATGGAGTTGGTCGAAGAGGAAGTGAAGCGGCGGTTCCTGATCAGTAGAGCTGAGACAGGACCTCCAGACCTTGGCCTCGTTATGCTGCTCACAACTGTCAAAGAGATCAACCATCAATTTTACACGCGAAGAAATTATCAAGTTGATTATGAGACATTCCACGGTCCGGGGTTCCTTGGTAGTGAAAATGGGTTTACGGTGGTGCATATGAGCAAAAAAGTCGCGGTGTAAAGCGATGGCGCGGTGGAACGGGGACCCAATAACGCAGAGGACTGAGGACAACTAGCAAATCAGCCAACCATGCAAATTTGTCGTGCAATGAAATATCCTAGTAAAAGTGCCACGAGGCTGTTGAGGACAGACATTCCGAAGTTGCTGAATGGGTGACTGGGCTGGTATAGCGGTAAAGTTCGTGCTAGTCGGCTTACATAAAGGCCATTACCTCAGCACGTTATCACCAATCAAATTGGCGTACATGCACTACATTAGTGGATTACAACTCAATACTACAGGCTTCACAGCAAGAGGGCCCTATACCATCGACATCCTGAGATGAATTTTTTTCCTTTCATATCCGACACTCACCCTCGAAGGTGACAACCACAACTCTCAAAAAATACTCTCAGCCCTTCCAGATGTCTTCCACACTTCGATCAACGATAAGCCGACCAGTGTCTTCCACGATGGATTACAACAAGTCCATAATCAAGCCTTGATCTCCGCAAAGAGATCGGAGGACAGCCCCGCCACCTGCACTGTCGGCAACCCAAAATTATGACTGAGCCTGAGCCGAAGGCAGCCGGCTTTCAATTCGAGTGCACCTTGTGCGGAGAAGAGTCCTTCGGAGTCCCCACACGCGTCAACAGGAAATGTCAATATGTCGTGGACGAGGAATGCGCCGTGGACGGCATCGTGCCTATGCTGCTGGCAGCCCAAGCCAACGAGTTCTCCTACCCTCCTCTCTGGGGCGACGTGGTCATCGAGAGCAAAAGATTTCTTCACTTCTTGCCCGAAGACTTCGCGGGAAAGTACAGCAAAAAGCGACAAGAGTATCGGACGCCACTTGCACTCCGCATTTATTGCCGGAATAAATTGATAAAAGGGATCTGGCTGAAAGAGGAGTGTGGTACCTTCGTCGGAGAGAAAGTGAGAGCGTTAGCTCAAGGCCTGGAGCTCGAGTGGTTTAGATGTCGCATCTGCTCCGCTAGGTGTTGCAATAAATGCGGCGCGATAGTGATGCCGGTAGATCGATGGAGAACTGTTCTTCACCGCTGCGTAGCGCCTACGGATGACGACACGTCTGCTTTCGATGGACTGATTCGAGGAGTACACTACCAAATCTGTCCTGGTTGCGGTATGAGAGTCGAGCTGGCAGAAGCTTGCAACGCTCTGCAATGCCTGGGCCATCCCTGCAGAGCATCCTTCTGCGCGATATGCGGTCGCCGAGCAGAACACGAATCGGACCATTGGCAGTTGGGCAAGCCTTGTCCGCGGTGGAACAAGCCAACTGACGCAAATCCTGGCTTCGATCCTGCGCCCGTAGCAGTGGAACCAGTTCGGAACGAGATTTGGGTTGCCGCTGAGCACTTGATGATTACCGAAATGGCAGACTGGCGGCAAAGATCTTGGAACATTGTCCCTGTCCGTGACGAGAAGCATACGATCTGGCTGTTGCACGTCTCGAACCTGACTGCTGAGGAAGTTGCGATGGAGCGGGATGAGGCCACTCTACGGCAATTCAACTCTGAACTTGAAGCCAACTTGGAAGCATATTTTCGGGAAGTTGGTGTCAACGCCGGCTTGCCCCACGCTAGAGGGAGGGTAGAAGAGCTGTACCGCCGCCTTGAGAACGAGGAGAACCTCACACTCCTCCGTCATCTGCTTCTGCTTCACAAGGATGCCCTGCAGGTGTTGCCGCTGCATCGCGGCGTTGGTCAACATTTGACGAAGGACCATCTGAGACGGCTGCAGGTGAGTTATGTTTGCAAGTACTTCAGCATGGTGGCGTTATGGGAAGCGATCGGGGACCAATTCATGCTGGATTATCCGCGATTCGTTGACACGCTTCAACGCACAGTTGATGAGCTGGAATGGCTTATAATTGACATTCGAGAGGAGTTGGATGAGACTGAAGATGAAGTGCCTGAACTAGATGCTGGAGACCAGCTTGAATTGCCAGTTGTGGAGGACAGTCCTAAACTGTGGGAAGACTCTCACAAAGTGTACAAGGCACTGGAAGGTATGCGCTTGGACATGATCGAGCTGGGCTTGGTTCGACCGCCGCGACTGGGAGCAGCAATCGACATGTTCTGGCTCCAGTATAGTAGCCTGCAGATCCCAAAAAGATTTCGAGAGGCGGCATCGATTCGTGAGAAACACAGATTGATGATCGAATTCATGGCCAATGATCAGGAGATCGAGGAGCGCCGAGAGGAGATGAGAACGGACAGGTGGCCAGAGGAGATGAGACGTCCGAACACAGAGCTCTGGGAAAGTACAATGGAAGGATACACCAAGGTCGCCGAGCAGTTTAAGAAGTTGATTCCGACGGCGGTGCTGATAAATTACCAAAGAGGCTGGCTCGGCTGAGTAGCTTAAATAAGCTGGGACGGGATTGGGAGTAAGATTCCATAGTTGTCAGCTCCAGCGGGTAGCGGATTACATCGATTTGGCTAGATTTAATAGATTGGATAAAAACATTGTTTGGAATTCACGAAAAACTAAAATTCTTACTCATGAGTTTCTTGTGTACGACCATCTCAAGAGCAAGTATAGGTAACCTTGGCAATTTCTCTGGCCGATGGTAGGAGGTAGTAGCGTGTGTCACTCATCGACAGAAAGGGATATTTTAACCTGTATTCCGATAGCAAGCCTGATAAGGTCACCATAATCTCCAAGCGTGATCATGTCATGATGTGTAAGGTGAGTTCCGGACCTCGTGATGAAAGAGTCGAAGCACAGGCAAGACAGGGTGCAACCTGAAGACTGGCTCGACTGGCAGCGTCGAAGCCGCGCAACGTCACAGGGCTTGGCCGGAGCCAGCAGCAGCACTGATGGTCCCAAGGCTACCTCGACCACGCCCTTGGCCAGTAAAGATACGTGGTAGCAATACCTACACCAACGCCCAGTTTGTTATTTTCCTCAAGCCTTGCCGATCCCTCAGCTACTCGATGCCGTGAAGCAACAATCCATTCAGCCGGACCCCTCCCCTACTTCTCCTCCGCCATGGCGTATCCTCCTTCCGCCCTCCCACACCGCGGCGCCGCCCACCGCGCACCACCGGCAGTTTCTAATGCGCCTCCGGGTACATTCTTACCTGGCACCAAGGTCCAGGTGGGCAGCCAGCGGGTCATCATAGAAAAATACCTTTCCGAAGGTGGCTTCGCTCACGTCTACGTTGCCCGAGTCCCACGAGACAATAATCAGCATGAGATTGCCGTGCTCAAGCGAGTCGCTGTCCCGGACAAGGACCATCTGGCAAGCATGAGGACGGAAGTGGAAACTATGAAGAAGCTCAAAGGACACCGGCACATTGTGGCCTACATGGACAGCCATGCTAGCCAGCTCAATGGCGGTGGATACGAGGTCTTCCTGCTCATGGAATTCTGCAGTGGAGGAGGTTTGATCGACTTCATGAATACAAGGCTTCAGCACCGACTCACTGAGCCAGAGATCTTGAAGATCTTCGGGGATGTCGCAGAGGGTGTTGCTTGCATGCATTACCTCAAGCCGCCTTTGCTACACAGGGATCTAAAGGTCGAGAACGTGCTCATCTCAAAGTCGGAATCTGGTTCAACCATGTACAAGCTGTGCGATTTTGGAAGTACCGCAGCCCCGAGGGCGGCTGCAAGAACACCCGAGGAAGGTCGCTTGATCGAGGAAGATGTGCAGAAGCATACCACAATGCAATACAGGAGCCCGGAAATGATTGACGTCTGGCGCAGGCAGCCAATTGACGAGAAGGCGGACATTTGGGCGCTTGGTGTGCTGCTGTACAAGCTTTGTTATTACACAACACCGTTCGAGGAGGTCGGTCAGATGGCAATCCTGAACGCAAGCTTCAAGTATCCAAGCTATCCCCAATTCTCGGATAAACTGAAGAGGTTCATTGGTTCGATGTTGCAGGAGGATCCCAGGAACCGGCCAAACATCTACCAAGTGGTCAAGGAAACATGTGGAATGCGCGGAACACCGGTACCTATCAAAGACATCTACGCGGAGCGTACGCAGTCAGAAGCGCGGAGGAATCAAACAATTCCTCCAAGAGAAAGCGCAGCATCTTCGCCGGGTCCAATAGGCTTGCAAAAAGCGAGCTCCAAGCTGGACGCTCCGCGCATTCCGGACATAGCTCCCATGCGTAGGGGCCGTCCCACTGCCGCCTCACAACAGATTGCAACCTCTGCACAGCCCAGTCCTTCTCCAGCGAGAGGGGATCCATTCGCAGCCCTTGACTCGAAAAACTACGATGTGCGATCAGGCGCTGTTGATGAGCTATCAAAACGTTTCCCTAGGCTCGATGAATTCTCCATCGCCCACGAATCGAGTGGCCAATTCGAGTTTGACAAAACCGCAGCTGTTACCTCTCCTGAACCGAGTAAGGCCGACAGTCGCGAAGCGCACGCTCTCGCCGACAACCTCTTCGCGTCATCCAAGCAACCAGCCGAGGCAGTCAAATCTCAGAGTGTCCCTCAAACGGCCCAGAAACAGGCAGCACCGCCCACGAAACCCAAGATAGCTGAGAGAGTGAGGGAGTTCTCACAGCAGTCTCCTTTGATGCACCAACCGACGCCTATGAGACCTAACCCTAATTACAAGTCCACGGCGGTGGGCAGCTCTCCACCTCCACCTGCTGCTAGGTCAGAGAAACCTAGGACTGCCGACAAACCTGAATACAAGATGCCGGAGATTAGCAAAAGGCCGATCTGGAAGGTACCGGATCACAGTCGGTCTACCAGTGTGCCTAGAGCATTCGATGCACCAAACGCCGCCGCCGAGCAAAAGCAGCCTCAACTGCAACCTCCAAAGAGACCTACAATCCTTGACTCGTTCCGTTCGAAGTCTCACACCTCAACTGCTTCCATGAAATCGCCCACATCTTCACGACCTTCATTGGAAGGACATCGTCCTTCGCAGCTCGAAATTGACGACTCTTCGATTACAAGAGCTCATTCTGCTCAGCAACGTCAGCGCCCTAGTAGTGCCTACGTAAGCTCCAATTTGGAGTTCCTACGGGACCAAGAGGCTGCTCGCAAGTCTTCGGTCGAAATTCGACGGTCCATGGACAAGACTCGTAGCCGCCAATCAAGTCCCAGACTGATGGCGTTCGATAGCAACGAACAACTTTCGGATGAAGCCAACATTGAGAATGATCTTGATTATCTGCGGAGCAACGAAGAAGCAGACAATGGCAAGCGAAGGCACAGCAAGCAGGGTCCTTCTGGACACAAGAAGCGTACGAGTCTTCCTTCCATCGCGAATGCCAAGAACATCTTCGCGGGCAGGTTTGGCGATGCATTCAAGCGCTTTGAGCCGAATTCTGAGGATGGGAAGAAACCTGAAGATCTACGGCCCAGAACGCCAGAGGCGCAATATCAAGACGAAGCATCGCAGTCGCTGTCACCCATCCAAGGCTCCGAGCCGACTCCGAGCAGGTACAACGACACGGCATTCGACGAGACGGAGGATATTCCGCCTGAGATGAAGCGAGAGTTGGAACGTCAAAAGTTGAGCCAAGAGGAGAAACGCGTCACAGACGCAGCAGCGCAGTATCGGGCAAATGTGACCGCCAACGGCACAGGCAATTCATCGAACCCTAGTCGTGCAAGCACGATTCAGAAGCGCGTGCAGTCCCTGCTTGACGAGGGCCGAAGATCGCCTGTGGCACCCAAGACGGCTGAAGGTTACGGCAGGTTCACTCAGCAGCCGGAACCTGTGAACCAGCCTCTCCCGCCTCGCACAGCGCCCTTGAACAAACCCGCAGCTCCGCTGCCCTCTCGTCAATCGCCCATTGATCTCTCTGTACCAGGCCTCGCAGACCCACGAGTTCGCGCACAGCCATCAGGCCATACCCTCACCCACACCGCTTCTGCGCCACCCGCCCCTCAGCACCAGCGCGTTCTCTCGCGCCCCAGTGCGCCCCCAAAGCCCAAAGTGCTGCGCACCGGACAGTGGGCGCAGACTCAGGAGCAGGAAGTGGGACGCGAGAAGCCGCTGCAGGCAAAGCCAACCGGTCTCGCCGCGCTTCTCGCGAAAGACCTGGAGGGCGTGCCGGACTATCCGGGACAAAGTGCCACCTCGACAAACTCTAGTGAATATCGCGATGGTCCTCCCCAGAGCAGAAGCAGATTTGATACAGGCGATGCAGCGCATGATCTCGAGGCCGATTTTAGCGCAAGGTATCCCAGCTTGACTGGCATTGAGATGGTGGAGAGGGAGATTGGCACTCGCGATGTGAGGGAGGTGTAGGATGTACCATATGTATATACAACTCCGAGGACGCAACATTTGAATCTAACGAGTTGTTGCGATAGATTATTGTTACTGAAATGCGATGAACATCTATCGGCCAAACAACACGTTTGTGACTCTGTCTCTGATCTGGATTTATGCCAAGTCAGTATCGGCAAGGATCTGGGAGAGTGCGCCTCACGTCAAGAAGAAATGAGGCAATACATCGAATTTTTGATTGGTCTAGCTCATCACCGTGCGTCCGAAGCGGTGTCACGACTTTTCGTAGGTACCTTGCAGGCATTTTAGCCTCTCCTTCTTTTCTCCCTATCTATGCGTACACATACTCAACCGCACATTCTGCTTTACCAGTAGCCACAGGTTCGACTGCGCTAGCGCTGGAACGCCGGAGTGGATTTGTCGGGGAGACCAGTGCTAGGCTTGACACTGACGCTTGTAGCAATGATTGTAGCATCGGCAGTGCTCGAGGCGATGCTGCTGCTGTTGTTGCTGATCGGAGCCGGGCTGGAGGACCCGCCACTGTAGGCGTTCAGGATCGCGTCGTAGGCGGGCTTCTTCTTGAAATCTTCGTCCCATCTGTGTGCAAAGAAGGGATTAGCAGTTTCTCTTTGAGCCTGGATTGCGTGTTTAAATACTTACGGGAGAGCACCGCCTGTGCCAGGGAAAACTCCAGGCACCCAAGAGTACTTATCCGTGAAATCCCAAATGGTCACACCAACGCATTCCTTGACCTCGTTGCAGGCTCCGATGGTGGCGGCGTAGTCTTTCGATTGTTGTTCATTGTACTGACCTGCTTCGGGGTTCTCGGCGCGGATGTCGAGCTCGGTGATGGCGACTTCGAGGCCAAGGGCGGTGAATGCTTTCATGTTCGTGACCTGATCTTCGAGAGACGGGCTGGATCCAACGATCAGGTGGTCCTGGAGGCCGATGCCATCGATCTTGACGCCATAGGACTGCACCAGCTTGACGATGTTCAGGGCTGCGGTCGACTTGGCGCCTGGAGCTTCGATGGAGCTACAGAGGATTAGGCTCTTGACCAGGCTGGATTTATAAACATGTACTTACTAGTCATTGTAATACAGCTTCGCATCCGGGTCGGCCGCCGCGGCCGCCGCGAACGCAATTGGGATGTATGCCTCGCCGATTGTTGAGAGGAAGATGTTGTCGCGCAGCGGAGCACCGCTGTCGTCGGAAATGGCTTCATTGACCACGTCCCAGGCGTAACACTTGCCCTTGTAGTGTGTGACTTCCTCAGTGATGTGGTTCTGCAGAATCTCAATCAAAGTGGCATTGTCGAAACCGCCATTGGTCACCCAAGATGGCAACTGGTTGTACCAAACGAGAGTATGGCAGCGTAGCAATTGTCCGTTCTTCTCGGCGAGGTCGGCAATCACGTCGCCGTTGGCGTAGTTGAAGGTGCCACGGGAAGGTTCGATAGTGTCCCATTTCATTGAGTTGCCGGGTGTGATTTGTCCGAATTCATTTGAGTCGGAGAGTATAGCCACATACTCTGAGTCGGTCAATTCGTTGTTGTCCGTGGCGGAACCGAAATAGAGCTTCCCAAAGGCCTTCGCTGCCGCGTTGAGGCCTTGTTCGGCTTGGCGACGGGTGTTGGAGGATGTGGCGATGGTGCCACTCGCGGCAAGAGAGAGAAGAGCAATGCTTGACTTCACCATGATGGGCGTGTGCGGGTGCAGGTTAGGGCTGACGGTAAAAGAAGGCTATGTAGTACATCGTACTTATACCATCTGATGTGTATGTCTTGCCCAGAAACCAAGTGAGCAAGACGTTGCCTGGTTGGGCAGACTGGTATGCCAGTGTCACCTTGGTCACCTTGGCCTGCTACAGATAGATGGTTGCAATCAATCTCGCACGGTCCGCGCCTAATGAAGCGAACAGCAGTTCTCCAGGAGTTCTCTTGTGCCTCCATGCGGAGCATCGCCCGGGGGCGTGTTGTCACGTAAGATCCTCACCCCGACTGACTCGCGCTCCAAACACTCAAATGTGATTTTGATGGCGATGCTACAGAAGGAACGGAATGGAAAGTAAGTGTTCGAAAGAGAAGAGCGTTGATGCCATCGTGGCGTCGGTCGCCCGTCCGGGGTTCGGAAGACGCACTTGTCGAGTCCACAACCGACAGCCGAAGACATCAGCTCGCCTCGCTCGCGTAACAACGCTTTCCTGATTGTACCACTGCCATCTACTTTATCTGAAAACACTTACTGCATTGATCCTTGATATAATAATGGCTCAATACAAAGCATCTGTTCCCGAAGACGGTTCGCTCAAGTCCGGCATCGCTTCTTTCTTTGAAGCCTTCTATGCAATCTCCGACACAGCAGATGCGCATGAGAAATATGCCGATTACTTCACACCCAATGGAAAATTGATTATGGCAGCCAAGGAGACCAGTGGTCGACAAGGTATGCTGTTTCACATGGACATCTTGAGACGGCAGAAGCTAATCCGGAATTGCAGGCATCATTGAGATGCGTCATGGCATGTGGGAGAAGGTCGCTAAGCGATCGCACTATCCTTCGAAGATCTACTCGTTTGGCAAGGATAATCATGATGTTATGCTCCACGGCACTGTAGACTATGAACTGAAGGATGGAAAGCGTGCTGAGGGCATTGAATGGGCTGCACGTGCTCGTTTTGCATCTGGAGATGGTAACCTCAAGATGGAGTTCTACCAGGTGTACCTTGTAAGCAACCCATTGCAAGGGTAATCTATTGGAGATACTGACAGCAGAGTAGGACACTGCCTCCATGGCGGCTAAGGCAAAGTAAACTTGAAGTGCCAAGCTCGTTGTAGCTATCTTGGTCCTGTCGTACAAAACGATGCTTGCAGTAACCGATATTTCGCATTCTCAAGGTCAAGTTCAACAGGGCAAATTGTTGATGACGCACACAAAGAAACAATAAAAATTGGAGCAGCTGTCAACTAGGTTATTCTTTGTCCGACGTAATTTCACAAGAACAAAGCCAAGTTATCAACTACTCGCAACTCTATGGACGCGAGTATGCGATTTCAGCCATTTCCATTTTCCAATTTCTCCTTGACCATTCGGCAATCCGCAAGTGAACACGATATTTAGTCACGAGTGTGCAGGCAAGTACACGACAGCACTATATTGTCATCTTCAGCCCGTCGATACACTTCAGGCATTTTGGGCTGCTGGTCACCCCGAAACACACACTAACTGCAGAGCTGGTCACCCCAAAGCTCGTGCAAAACACAATCTAGGACCTGCTTTCGTATCCTCCAACAAATTCGACGCACGTCAAGCGGGATCAACCATCATCATGGATAGAGACACCGCAATCAATGTTACTATGCTTCTCACGTTCTTTTTGCTGGCAAATTACCCAGAGAGACTCATCGCAGAAACACTGTTACTCGGACTCCTGTCGGTCTTCCACAACAGGCGCATTAAACAGCGCAGAATCGAAAAACTTGAAGATGAGTACAGAGGCCAGCGTTCTGTCAACTCCGCAGCGGCGGAAAGGAACAGAACGGCCTACCTTGCGCTACAACAGAAAGTCCGTTCAGCCAGCAGCGGAAACACAGCATGCACTCGCGCTCACTACGATCACCCGTCCGCTGAAATAGTTCGCGAGAACCACGAGCTCAAAACCCGACTCCACCAACTGCGCCTCGGTGGAAAGACAAGCACATGCACACGCACACACAACGATCGTTCAACCGCCGAGCTAGCTTGCGCGAACCACATTCTCAATGAGAGCACGCGCAAACTCCGCGTCACCGTCACCAGTCTCCGGTCCGATGTAGAGCGCAGAGAAAAAGCCATCAAGAGCCTCCAGCGTTCTTTGGAAACTTTGCGCGCCACGCGAGTCGAAGAGACCAGAGACAAAGACGCTGCCATCTGGGACCTCGAACGTAGCGCAGAAGCCGCAGCCGCTCACAATAGCGATCGGAACAACGAGTTGTATCGGTTGAAAGCAGCCGCTCACCATAGCGATCGCTACAAAGCGATTTATCGGTCGAGAACAGCCGCAAAGAAAACGGAGGCTTCTGTGAAGGAATCGGTTCTTCGAAACCGAAGCAGAGCCTCGAAGGACAACATCAAAGGTGGAGCTGCGGCGTCGACTGGAGTAGCAGATTCTGCGTCTGTCGATGTTGATCAGCAAAGGAAGAAGGTTCGCTTTGCGCAAGAGGGTGTTGATCAGGATTCTGGGACGAGGCGGCCCACGTCGCCGAAATGTGCTACAGTTGAAGATGATGACGAGGAAGAACTTTGATAGGGCCAGCGATGGGCGGGTATCTATATCAACATCTCAAAGCTAGAGCTCCCATCATCATTTCGCTTTCAAGAACTCATCTACTTCCTCCTTAGAGGCACCGCCCGGGTTGTCATCGGTCTTGAGAATCAGACCCTGCTTGTCCCTTCTGATGTCGAACCACATGTCAGTTCTGTCACCGTTCAACTCCCCACTCAGAAGTTTCATCTTCAGGTCACGTATGAAATCGTTGAAGATCTCCTCGACGCCTTTGTCGTAGCACTCCTCTCGCATGATGCGGATCAATTCCAGGCTCTGCTTGTTCTTCATGGTACCAAGTGAGGTCTTTATGAGCGTGTGAATGATCTCTTGCAGTTGCTGACAAGCGTCGCGGACGGCATCAATGTCGGTCATGTCTCCGCTTGCAGCGTGGAGGACTTGCTTGAATTCAGGGACTGCGTTTTTAGGGTCGATGCGTTTTTTGCTGCGGTGCTCGTCTTGGCGAAGTAAGTCATCGACGTCGAGCGAGGAAATGGGTTTTGGGGGCTCTTTCTTTCCTCTTCCGAAACGCTTGCCACGAGCTGGCGGCGGTACGGGTTTGATATCAGCAGCATCCTTCAATCTTGTCAGTGCAGGCTTGGCCTGCGCAATCAGATCGGCTGGAGGGTTTGAGTATCGCAGCAGGATGTCATGCGGCTCAGGTACTTCCTTGTCAGGAAAGATGGCGCGGTGTTTAATCACCTGATTTATGCGGTGGAGCTTCGGGCTGAAAGTCTCGTCCAATGGTGCATATTCCGTGGGCTGGCCTTCGTCGTCTTTGCCAAAGGTGGACAAGTCCATGCTGTCCACGTAGTCGCTCATAGCATCTTTGAGTTCGTCGGACGGCAAGTTGCGGTGGATTGTGAGCTGTTTCCCACTCACAGTGATGACCTTGTCGAGAGGTGGGAATTTGTATGAGCGAATGTCCTCTTTGAACGGAAGCTCGACGTCGTAAAGACACTCGAACTCTGGCTCGATAGCAGGCTGCAACAGCAGGAGACGTGGCTCTTTGTTCTCCTTGGCAACAAGTCGCGCTACAGCGTACGATTCGAGCTCGTAGAGCGCATGGATGAGTGATGAGAGTGCCATGTAGGCCTTCTCGTTGGTTCGCTCGGCGACGATGACATTCGTTCTGGACATGTCAAAGTATCTTTTGTAGAAGTTTGCCTCAACAAATCCAACAATGTCCAAGCCTTGTAGTGTCTCGTATGTGGTGATGTTGCGATCGCTCTCCGATATGTGCACAGCAGTGCGTCCGTACTCGTAGCCTTTCGCAAGCTCGTCGCGGTCAACATCCTTCTTGCCACCAGGGGCACTCTCGTCTTCGACTTGGTAAGTTCGTGTTGTGTGGACAGCAGCCAGGCCATCAGCTGGCGGTTCAGCTCCTTCGTCGCCATTCGAGCCGTGAGTTTGTGTTGCCTCCATGTCGTTGCGCACAACAAACCGGCTTGCAGAAGGTGGAGATGCCGTCATGACCTTAGGGTAGCGCTCGACATTGATCTTCAGTGCGGTATCGTATCTTTTGGGGTTATCATTCGTCAGTATATCGTTGTCATGAATGTTTGAGGCGAAATCGTACTTCTCGGGATCACCCAGAGTCAGCATTCCCTTGAAAGAAGGAACTGGGCGTGTCTCTTTGGTTCTTGGAACTTTCATCTCGTCCACTGCCTGTGCCAGCGTGCCGAATGCGCCGTCGCAATCAGCGCACAGTTGCAGAAGGATGGCCTCGTTGCTGGCTTTGATCGGGTCTTTCTCTTCTTCCTTGAACCCGAACTCAGCATCATCGAAGTCAACGCCCAAGACTACAAGCTCGATGTCGTCTTCCTTAAGCTTGCTTGTGATCTGACCCAGGTCTGCCGTTTCCATTCGGGTCCTTGCGTCTGTGACGAGGACGATCCGGCGAGTGTATTTCAACTTGCGGCATTGACGCTCGATCATTTGAATGGCAACGATGATAGCAGATACCGCGTCTCCTGAATTCGTCGCGCTGATTGTCAATTCATCCCGCAACTTACGCAGCTCTGCCATCTGGATTTGAGCAATCTCCTGCAAAACAGTGATGTTGGTATAGGCAGGGTCCTCTCCGAGTTCGTTGCCAGTGCCGTCAGTCCTGAGTGCAACGACGCCGGCCATGGCGGTTTTGCGTCCTGTCGCCACAGTTGTGGTGATCTTATCCCAGACATATTCCAACGCGAAGTCGAGATTGGTCTCCTGGCGGCCGCAGTTGCGTTCCCCCATTGACGAGCCAACGTCTACGATGTAGACGGTGGCTTCTTTGTTTGCCATGGTTGTGATTTTGTTCCCGGATCGGCTGGTAAATTTGGATTCTTTCTCACATGTTGGAAGGTGTTTAGCCACAAATCGAGCGAATGCCGTGAGGCGTTTGGCGTTCGGCGATCCAGGCAGCCAACGCGACTTCCAGAAATGGAGCGCGTTCTGTTCCCAATACTACACCCGTGCTGGCAGATACGCATCCTTCACTTCACGCTCCCCTGCAGATGGCGAGGTCCGATAGTGACGTATACCAATCGCTTGCTTGGTCTGATCGTCACATGTCTACTCAGTTGTCCGTGAAAGGTGCCATTCAAAGCTGTCAAGGTAGGCGTTCTTGATCGTCTTTTCTCACATCCACCTCCGTACACAACCGCCATCATGCCCAGCACAGCATCCTTCAAGGACCCCAAGGTCTTCCACATCCTAACCTACGGCACCCTACTGGGGAGCAACCTCTTCCAGACATTCCTCGGCGGTCCCCTGGCTTTCAAGGCCCTTCCGCGGCCATCTTTCTCGACACTCCAGCAAGCCATCTTCCCGCCCTACTTTACGTTCCAGGCCGCCCTTCCGGTCTTGCTCGCGCTCACATGGCCCGGAGAAAAGCTAGCGCAGGTCGGAGGACGTGAGCTCACGCAGAACTCTGGGTTCTGGGGAATATTCTCGGAGAACAACCTGTGGACCGCTGGCGTACCCGTCTTCTTGATGTTTGCTACGAGCGCGGCGAACCTTCTCGTCTTCGGTCCGGCGACCACGAAGGTCATGAAAGAGAGGAAACACCAAGGTATGATGAGCAAAAGAGTCGCTGCTGGGAGACGTGAGGAAGGATACTGGCTAACACTGTCGCAGAAACAAGAGACGGCAAGAAGTACTACGACCCCGGTGAGAAGAGCCCTGAAATGAAGAGGCTGAACGCATCTTTCGGCAAGCTGCACGGCATTTCCTCAGGACTGAACCTGTTGGGCACATTCGCAATGATCTACTACGGTGCCACGCTGGCAGAGCTTCTATAAGTCGTATATACCGTCAATTACATATGTAGAGCACTGAGCGTACGCTAATGCATAGTCTTGCAATCACTCTACAAGCTGTTCTCAATCTCCATCGCCTCGGCGATACCCTTCTTGATCTTCTGCCTCTCTTCCTCGCTCAGCCTCTGCAGAGGCCTCCTGGGGAAGCCACCGTATCCGTACTCGAGCTCAATGGCTGCCTTTGTGCCGGCAATTGCGGACTTTGTGAGCACCCAGTCGCACTTGCTGAGAACCTTCTGCAGCTCGATAGCCTCTTCGTACTTGCCCTCGATGCAAAGGTTCCAGACCTTGACACAGAGCTTGGGAAGAACGTTGGCGCCACCGGCAATAATACCGCTGCCACCAGAGGCTGCAGTCTGCACGGTGAAGTCTGCAATACCTCCGAAGGCCATCCAGCCGCTGCCTTGTGACTTGACGCTGACGGCGTTGGTGGCGTAGGCCACGCGTGTGAGCTTGCCGGTCTGGCCGCAGCTTTAGGATGGTTAGCAACAACGTCTTGTGCTAATGTTTCAAGCAGTATACTTACGTGAACTTGGCTCCGCAGACCTTGCCATTGGTTGCCTCTGCAAGTTTGATCATGAAGTCTGAGTCCATGTCGACACCAGAGACCGCGCCAGGGTAGTTGTAGAGCATGATAGGAATGGGGCTCTGCTCAGCCACGCTGGTGAAGAACTCAAAGATCAAAGTCTCGCTCGACTGGGCCCTGTAGTATGAAGGAGGCAGGATGAGAGCGTACTCTGCACCAGCAGCGGCCGCCTCCTTACATACCTCGACGGCACCGCGAATGCTGTTCTCACTGGCACCAGCAATCACAGGGACGTCCTTGAAGCCAGCCTCGTCGAGTGCTTCACGGGTAGCCTTGGTGACAGCGGACTTCTCCTCGCGGGTCATGTGAACGGCTTCACCGTTAGAGCCCATTGTGACGAGGCCGACAAGACCGGCCTTGGCGAGACGAACGGCATGCTTCTTGATGGCCGCAATGTCAAGGTCCTCGGTCTCCGGGTCGAAGAAGGTCATCGTCGGGGCGTAAATGCCATGGCGAAGAGGAGTGGGCGCCATATTGCTGTTTCTGGACGAGTTGGAGGATGGATCGGCTATAGACGGATGATGTGGAGGTTCCTGTTCTGTTTAGACCTCTTGCTGATGTCTTGTGGAAAGTCTTGGTATTCTCTGCGTAGTAGTGGGCAGGAGGAGGTTTGAAATGTGAAGAAAGAAGAGCAGGAGGGACGCGTGACAAACAGGACAGAGTTGAACAGTGAATCAACCGGCCAGACTCTCTTTTGACGGATAATCTTGCTCCTCTTAACTGCCCCAACTAGACTCCGGGCTTGCCCACAAGGCATCCACGGCACTGGTAGCCCCGTGGAGTCCGCCTTGGGGCGCCATTAATGGCAGGGCAAAAGACTAACCCGGGCCACTTTTGCGCGACAAGCAGACACCGATACGGGCTCTGGCCTGCAGGGACTCCACGAGGCTCACGATGCTGGCGTGTCAGTGGTGGATGAATGTCAACTTCCACCAATAAACATCGATCAAGCCCCCGGAGTGGTGGGGTTGACGATGCCCCGCTGGTGGACGGACTGAGCGTGACGATTGAAGCCGTCTTGTCGGCGACTGACTAGCATTGTTTTGTCGTCGCGGCATCGCATGCGCAGGTTGGCGTTCCATGTCGCTTGGGTAAGTACTATAGTCGCTGTTGGCAGTTGTTCTTTTCTTTCCTGCACTTTCGCCCTCTTGATTTTCGTTCCACTCAGCATTCTACTCCTTTCCCTCAAGCCGATCACAGAAAGAACCCACTGTGTACAGAAAGAGAAACATTCATAATCGCAAACATGGCACCCGTCAATGTGTGCATGGTCGGCACTGGCGAGTACACCACCGGATTTGTCGGTGGCGGAGCATCTGGCAGCGACAAGAAAGTCGGTGTCGTTGGTCTGACTCTCTTCGATCTTCGCCGACGAGGCAAGGTCGGCAACTTGTCCATGGTTGGCACATCCGGCCAGAAGTTCCCTGCAATCCGCGAGCACCTCAACAAGAACATCACTGAGTTCTACAATGGCCTCGATACCTCCTTCGAGTCTTTCCCTGCGAACGACCAGCGCGACCCAGAGGCGTACAAGAAGGCAATTGACGCATTGTCACCCGGCGATGCAATCACCATCTTCACACCCGACCCTACTCACTACCCCATCGCTCTGTATGCTATTGAGCGCAAGATCCACGTTATGATCACCAAGCCCGCTGTCAAGCTTCTTAGCGAACACCAGCACCTGATTGAGGAAGCAAAGAAAAACAACGTCTTCGTCTACATCGAGCACCACAAGCGCTTCGACCCTGCCTACGCGGATGCCCGTGATCGTGCCGTCAGAGGTCTGTTGGGCGAGTTCAACTACTTCTACAGCTACATGAGCCAGCCGAAATCTCAGCTCGAGACATTCAAGGCTTGGGCAGGCAAGGACAGCGACATCTCATACTACCTCAACAGCCACCACATCGACGTCAACGAGAGCATGGTTCCCGACTACCGACCCACAAAGGTGACAGCCAGCGCATCTGCCGGTATTGCAACCGATCTCGGCTGCGTGTCAGAGACTGAGGACACCATTACCCTCCTCGTCGACTGGGAGAAGAAGGATGGCTCTGGTCGCAGGGCAACTGGAGTGTACACTGCTTCCTGGACTGCGCCTCAAAAGGCTGGTGTGCACTCCAACCAGTACTTCCACTTCATGGCATCCAAGGGCGAGGTTCGCGTCAACCAGGCCAAGCGTGGATATGAGTTGGCCGATGACGAGGCTGGATTGTTCCACCTCAACCCTTTCGGTAAGTACATGAACGCATTGAAGTCCCGGAGAACTTTACTAACTTCCTTGTAGTACGTTCCTCCTCCCAAACCCCCACACCAGTTGTGATATGCACATGAAACCGAGCTTCGATCGCATAATGCGTCTTACAGACGTGGACCACGATAGTATAGCAGAATCAATAAGGATGATTGCTAACAAATGATAAACAGTACATGAAATACGCCGCAGACGAGGAGGGCAACTTCGCCGGTCAAGGAGGCTACGGCTACGTGAGCTTCGAGAAGTTCATCAACGGCATTGACGCGCTCAAGTCAGGCCGCAAGACTCTTGACGACCTTGACAACATGGGCCTGCCCACATTGAAGAACACAATCGCTACCGGCGCCATCCTTGAAGCCGGCAGGAAGAGTCTGGACGAGAAGAGGAGCATTGAGATTGTGGAGAAGGACGGAAAATGGACCTTGCAGTGAAATGATTAGATGAATACCAAATTACGATTTTACTTTCATACCCTGCTCGCGATGCCTTATGCTGATGTTTTTGTCACGGCCAAGGCTCGTCTTGCATCGATGATCGGCATCTGAAATTCGTGGGCTGGGAACCATGTCATCACCACTTCCCAGAACGCGAACTCTCTTTCTCGCGCTGACCTACTACGTGTTTATCTACGCGCCAATGGCGGTGCACGCACTGTGACCTATTTCTATACTATGTAGGTCCTTTCTGACTTGCTTGTCCTCTCTACAATTTCTGGCAACGACCACATAATCCTTAAAACATCAAGCCTCCTATCATCTGAAGAGGAAAATGCCTAAACCACGTGTGATATACTGGTTCCGCACCGACTTGCGCCTTCACGACTCGCCAGCGCTCAAAGCAGCCCTCGACCTGAAGCCCGAAGCCTTCTACCCAATCTGGTGCTGGGACAGCCATTACGTCTACCATGCACGAGTCGGAGTCAATCGCTGGCAGTTCCTGCTTGACTGCCAAAACGACGTGAGCGAGAGCATCACGAAACTGAACAAGAAGAGCAAACTGTTTGTGTTGCGCGAGCCGGCCGTGACACTACTGCCGAAGCTATGGAAAGCTTGGAAGATCACACACTTGGTCTTCGAGAAGGATACAGATGCCTACGGGCGGCAAAGAGATGATGAGGTGCAACGCATGGCCAAAGAGGCGGGCGTGGAGGTGATCATGAGGAGCGGGAGAACACTTCGGGACAGCGACGAGATCGTGAAGAAGAATGGTGGGAAGCCCACAATGAGCGCAGCCCAGCTGACCAAAGCTGCTGCACTCGTGGGAGCAATAGCGAGGCCAATCGAAGCACCCACGTTTTTGCCAGATCCCGGAGAGATGCATCTGGATGAGCTTGAGCAGAAGCAGCCCGGATTGAAGTTCGACATTAATGCACATCACCGCGCCGAGGACGAGAAGTCCTATGCTGCGGGTCTTGCTGGTCCGAATGGTGACTTCTCACCGCCAGCATTCGAAGAGCTTGGCCTCAAAGCCGCCACAACTACGATCAGGGGAGGCGAGACCGTGATCCTGAAGCGTCTGGAAGAACGTATCTTCTCCGACGAAGACTACATCGCGACCTTCGAAAAGCCGAACACGTCGCCCGCTGCCTTCGAGCCACAGTCCACACTATTGACATCTCCGTACCTGCATTTCGGTGCCCTGAGCTGCAGGTATCTATACCATCGCACGCTTGACATCGTTGAGAAGCGCCGCAAAGAGAAAAAGCCAGTCAGCGAACCGCCCACGTCCATGACTGGCCAACTGCATTTCAGAGACATGTATTTCGCAGCGCAAGCAGCGCTAGGCTGGTCTTTTGGACAGACATACAACAACAGCCACTGTCGCTTTATCCCGTGGCATCTGCCTTCGAAGGTCGACACAAAAACTAAGCTGGTCACTGGCGGCTACGAGGTAGACGATCCAGCGAAAGAGATTGAGTTCCAGCGCTGGGCGCATGGTAAAACTGGCTTTCCTTGGATCGACGCCATCATGCGCCAGTTGCGCACGGAAGGTTGGATCCATCACCTTGCTCGTCACTCTGTTGCTTGCTTTCTGACACGAGGCGGGTGCTACATCAGCTGGGAACGCGGTGCAGAGGTCTTTGAGGAACTGTTGGTGGACCACGAAGCCGCATGCAACATTGGCAATTGGCAGTGGCTGAGCTGCACAGCTTTCTTCGCCCAATTCTACCGCTGCTACAGTCCCGTAGCTTTCGGCAAGAAGTGGGATCCTGAAGGCAACTACATCAGAAAGTACGTTCCGGAACTTGCAGACATGCCGAAGAAGTACATATATGAGCCGCACAAGGCTCCTATCGCGGATCAGAAGAAAGCCGGTGTCCGGATTGATGGCGATGGTAGCCAGCAAGAGAAGGATGGGTCGAAGCTTTACCCAAAGCCGATGTTCGATTTCAACGTACAGAGAGACATCTGCCTCGAAGGCATGAAGAACGCCTATCACGTCGGGCTGTATGGAAACGACCCAAAGGTGATGGACGGAAGCTGGAAAAAGCTGTTTGATGACGCTGGCGAAGGTCCAACCGAAGGAGACATGGGAGGACCTGGTGGTCTTGATACCTGGGACGATGCTGATGGTGCAGACAATGACGGGCATACTGAGGCGCCAACTCCCAAGAAGTCACGCAAGGATGTGCAGCAAAACAACAACACGAGCCAGAGAGTCACAAGAGGCCATAAGAGAGAGGCCAGCCAAGGTACGCTGGACGGAGCGTTCAAGAAGAAGGCGAAATGATTATCCTTTCGCGTGTTCAAACCGCAGTGGCAGGCTCAAAGCTGTACAACCTGGCAGACTCAATCCGAAGCGATCCCCAAAGATCTCAGACCGGATCAATTCGCCGTTTGCCATCCGCACCGTCCGCTGGGAGTTCTACCGGAGTGTCCGCTGGGAGTTCGACAGGGGTGTCTGCGGGCAGCTCAGCCACACCACACAAGACATCGGCCAAATCTTCCTTGGCCATGTCTTCGTTGTTTGGGAGCTCCGAAGGCCTAACTTTGCTTGCATTAGGCAGTTCAGAAATGATTACCGGAGAATCCCCTGACACTTCGGCTATGTCAACGGTGGTTGCGAGCTCGTGTGCGTGAGCTGAGATCTGGTCGCTGGCAATCTCAGCAACAACAATGACAAATTTGCGGTCGTCGTTCCTCCACTCTCGCTCCTCCCTGCTGCTGTAGGTCAGGGAAGGTCTGCGTATGACTCTCGATTTATTCTTGGGTTTGCGCTTCGCACTGTCCGAGAGCTCCAGCCTGGCTTGAAGGCCTAGTGGTTCGAAGTACACTTGGTTCCACTGCTGCAGCACATCTCCTAGAGAGCCTTCCGACGTGTCAGCTAGGCCGGTCGACACTTTCTTCTCTTGTATCGATCGGTTGATAGTCCTGAAAAATTGTCAGCGGAGCCTCTCACCATGCATACTGCGCAGCACGTACCTTCCCACCCATGCCGTCGTCAACAAGCTGCCAGTCAGCGCTACGCTTCCTGCCGCTGCCCACATCTTGGCATAGTCGCTGGAATTGAACCGTGTCGCATCGGTCACTTGATCGCTGAATCTTTGCCAATCGTCGGGTCGCACTCGCAGATCAAATAAGCGAGGATGATATGGAAACCCGGATTTCAAGTCGTCGCCGTTGGTCCGCACGCGCACGCTTGACGTGTCTGAAGATCTGCTGCCGGAGCTTGTCGACAGGTTTTCTTGGTTGGAAGAAATGGACAGTGGCCTTTGTGTATCGGGATAGTCATGCGATGGGAGCTCTGAGGGTTCTGTCTGACTATCGGAATATGGTGGAGGAAGCCCTTCGTATGTTGTTGCCAACGACATTGGCGTGTCGGGCTCCGAGATAGCAATGCTCTTAACGGAATGTCTTCTATGAGACCCACGATTCGATTAGCCCCGCTCGTCAACCGATGTCTCTTCGGTCAAGGTTCGTTACCTACTCGGTGTGCTGCTGCAAGTTCCTCGACTCTGAGTTCGCATCTTTGAGGTTGGTCTCGGGTATGGGAGGCAAGCCACGCTGAGATGCTCTGTCTTCTTGTTTTCTCGCTCTCTTATCGCTCGCAGACCGTCCCAGCGCTAAGGCGCCAGAGGCAACCAGCGCAACCAAAGGCATATCGCAAGTCGACTTGTCTTCGCCTTGTGTCTTTGAGAAATAGGCGCACGGAGGATTTTGCAACGCTTGATACGAGCAGGTTGTTGGTGGCTTGCAGTCTCGCTTCTGTATATGAAAAAGGATTCAAACTGCAGGGACACGGACTACTGATACACACGTCGTCACCTTGTGAGCTGGCATTGATCGCCGCATCGGCTGCCAAAGAGAGAGCAATTGGCGCGCCGCAGCTGATGAGTCGGCATCCTTCCGAATCCGATAGCGAAGCTCTCTCCATTCTCGACTTCGAAATAGCGATACTTTCACGCAACGCTGACTTTTAAAATCAAACATTTACAAGAGGTCAATGCATCCAGCTGATGGGTTCGTTAAGTTATCAGGCCTCCTTGGTACAATCTTCGGGAGCCATCGACCAAAGTAGCACCAAAGGATACAGTGCTCTGCAGCCGGACTCGGATTGCCTAACACAGCGATCCATGGCGTCTCCGAAACACCTTGAGTTCGACTCAGCTGAATGATCGCCGTGGTACTTACCCAATACGGGAGCCCTTGCGATCGCAGTCTTAGTGCTGATGCTGTGCTGAAAAAAGTTTGTCCCCACTGGAACGTGGACTCAGCCACAGGCACTCAACTTCACCACCAAAGTGTCGCTTGTGGTGTGGGTCTGGCGCCTGACAACGAGGCTTGTGTGCGAGAAGATCTGCTTCTTTGATGCTTGGACACCGTGAATCCTACACTCAGTCGTATGCTTTGGGTATAGGGCTGTGTGTAACCCTGTCCTTAGAACAGTTCCGGCGCAACACAGCCTGTGAGTGCGGCGCAAGTAGTGCCATCGCTGGAAGTGTACTGCTATGCGCTCGCAGCTCGAAGGTCGAGCTCATACCTTGTCTGTACCTCAGCTATGGTACTATATAACTCATGAGTAGGCCTGTGTCAATGTCGATATATTCATCACACATTCTCACCAGTACCAACATCTTACACACCAATCACACACCACTACCAACCTTCCTTCAGCTAAACAATCAGCACCGACAATGGCCAAAGATAAAAGCTGTCCGATACCACATGGCGTGCAAGACCTCAACCTCAAAGGCAGCTCCCACAACACCCTTCTAATCCTATCCGCCGCCTGCACAGCGATCACTCTGATCAGCTCCGTCGCTCTCATATCAACGCACCTATACCGCTACCGCGCGCCCAAAGAGCAACGCCAAATCATCCGAATCGCTTTCGCGCCCTTCGTCTTCGCCCTCATCTCCCTAGCCGAAATCTACAGCTATTCGATCGCCCGCTACATCGATCCGATCAGCTCCTTTTACGAAGCAATCTGCCTCTGCGCCCTCTTCCTGCTCTACGTCCAATTCGCCGCGCCGACTACCAGCACTTTCGGCGAAGACATGTTCGACGCGGTGAAAGCGCAGCAAGAGGCCGGCACGAAAGGCAAAGGCA